>Ga0208938_1000132_pt1 | contig 70861 bp, 59 predicted proteins | sample AD_UKC125_MetaG_FD_184434 | JGI IMG/M metagenome (GOLD analysis project Ga0208938, IMG submission 184434) | Active sludge microbial communities of municipal wastewater-treating anaerobic digesters from USA - AD_UKC125_MetaG (SPAdes) (version 2) | ecosystem: Engineered > Bioreactor > Anaerobic >... | reverse complement strand
TCAAGGAAAGCAGAGCAAAACATGGCAAGGTGGATCAGTCTTAGACGGCCAAGTGGATCACTCTTACGCAAGCGCGAGTGGATCACTTTTAGACGGCCAGTGGATCAGATTTATGTTGACGATCGCAGGCTCACCAAGGAAACCAAAACATCTTGAGAGAAAATTCTCTCCCAGAACGCTTTCTCCGGTTTCTCGATTTTCTGCTTTATTTTCGGGTGCTTCTCGTGATATTCTGACACTGGCGGTTCTCCTTTCTGTTTTTGTTTTTCCCTTTTTCTGTTGTAACACAACAGTCTGGAGAGCCGCCATCAAATTCCACGAAACGTGGGACATACTCAGGCTGAGTCCCTCCTGCCCGCTTTGAGGGAAGCGGCCAAGACAGCAGGCGTTACTTTCTAACGAGGCTCTAAGCACCGCGAATCCTCGCGGGAAGCGTCCCCGGAGGACTGGACAAAGCCCTGACTTCACAGGTCAGGGCTTTATCTTCGACACCGGTATTAGTGAGACCACCACCGTTCCGGATCCAGCAGGTTCACGGCATTCGCCGGCAGGACCGCCCATCTGCCTTCCCGGAAAGAGAAACTCACCTTTACGCTGCGGCTTCCTGCGTCCTCTTTAAATGCCACGTCTACCGACACGCCATCGGTATAGCGAAACACCACAGCATTGTCCTTGGATATGGTTAGCCCATTGGCATCAGCGTAGGACTCCGCGAGCGGCCACGCCTCTGTTATGAACCAGTCGTCGTCCGGATTCTCGCTTCGTCTCTTAGCTTCTATGAACCTGAAGCCCACAGTCACCGTCGCGACAAGCAACGCACCGGCAATGATGTAGCGGGCCATTCTAGCCCTTCTATCACGAAGCCCCACCCCGTTAGGATTCCGCATGGCCACAGTACACACCCCTTGGCGGTCAACCCTGCAAAGAACGCGCTGCAGCGCTGATCATGCTTGTTAACATTATATACCCCTACTCGTTGCCCAGAGGTTGTCCCGTTCACCGTAGAATTTCGCCGGTGACGGCTCTCCTTCCTCCTTTCAGTCGCTGACCATCTCCTTTCTCTCCTGATGATAGGCCTCCCGCTCGAGAGCAGCCTTTAGCAACGGCAGTTGCTGATATCCCTGTATCCGGCGAAACCTTTTCTCCGCATCCAATAGGCCTGCTGCTGTCCACCTGAATGACACTGGCGGTTCTCCTTTCTGTTTCTGATTTTCCATTTTCCTGTTGTAACACAACAGGCTGGAGAGCCGCCATCAAATTCCACGAAATGTGGGACATCCTCCCTCTGAGTCGTGGCATATCTAGAGTCAATGATACGCATGACGGTGCGGGAGGATGGGGGTAATCACTCCCTCCTACCCGCTTAAAATGAGAGTTCTCGCTTTCTACCTAGGCTTCGCCTACTTAGACTTTACACTGCCCCAGCTGCTGATGCGTTTGACAAGACGATGGGCTATGTGTGAATTCACTAATACCAACGCTAAAGATATTATGCAACCTAGCTTATCGTGTTTCATCGTAGATATTACAAGCCAAGCCGCAGGATTGAGCATAAGAGCGGTCACAGTCAGCCAGAGAAGCATATCTTTCTTCATCTTGCTTTTGATGCGGTACTTCCTCACGCACAAGGCCCCAAAATAACCAGCGATCGTAATCGCGACAGCCGGAACAGCCATGAATAGATTAGGAGGTACTCTAAAGAACACCTCCACCATATATAGGATTTTCTGGATAGTGAGCACCACCAAAATGGCAAGCCCAATTATCACCAATCGGTAAATCACGTGATTCCAATCTCCTCAGCAGGTAGCAGCCAGATTGCTGCCACTTACTTCTTCCGTTAGTTCTAGAATATCAGACGAATCCTGGAATAAACAATTCCAAGCCCTGTTCCGTAAAAATCAGATTTAGCCGAAGACCAGTCCAGACCACAATCTACTGAAGTAGCAATGTAAACATACACAATATACGAGTGTCCACCTCGAAGGTATACATCCTTGGTGGGCGAATAGCTGTCACCGCTGAAGGTCTTACTACCACTTGAGCCTATGCTGTAGTCCTCGATTATCTCGGTGTATTCCAGGTTTTCAGTTATGTCCTTAATTACCAGTTTGGTTCTAACTGCTGCCGTACCTTGAACAGTCGACATATCTCCATAGAGGCTGACGGGCACGTTCTTTAACGGTACCTTCTCGGCTTCTTCGATTGGCACAGATCCGTAGGTGAAGAGATAGTACATGAGACTCTTCTTCAGCTCCTGCGTGGCCTGGATGACTCGCTCCGTGGCTTCCTTTGCTCGCTGCACCGTGCGCAGGACATGAGCAATGGCCCGCTGTTCGGAGAGAGGAGGGAGTGGTATTAAAGCATTCCTGATCTCCGATAAGTTAAGAGTAGGGTATCCTTCTACTTTCTCAGAGGAGAACTTTCGAACTTTAAGCGCGTAAAAGAGATATCTCTGGTCAACCGCCTTGCTATTGGGAATCACCGCACAGAGGTGACTTACTATATAGGCATCAACGGGAAGTACTGCACGCTTTTCAAGCCGTATTGAAGCGCCGCTCTTAGGGAGCACTATCGTTCCCTTAGGGAAGAAGCGAAGCCGGTATGCCTGAACGGCCTCATCAGTAATTAGATCCCAACGACGAACCCAGTATCCGTCTTCATCGAGATGTTGCACGCGCACAAATGGATGTCGCCCATTAAAGTAATACCGTTCCTGCGGGGCAGAGCCGCCTGCAGTGACCTCCCCTATCTCCCCTAACTTTACCACCTTCCACTCCTCCGGCAGCGGTCCCAGTTCCGTCATTTTAAATCCAGCTGGAAGATCGGCATCGTTATCATTTGCTCTCTTATCTACATCAACCACTATATTTCCCACCTCTATTCTTCTTTTAGTATGAACTACGTATCCTTTTTGTCGTCAAGCCCCACCGGTTCAAGGAAAAGTTGTACTCGATAACACATAACGCGAATATACCCCGGCGGAAAAACTGCTAAAGCGTATTGAAGGTTTTTGTCAACATCCGACGATATAATTAAGCCCTTAACTTCTTCTCCAGGCGAAGCTAGATTCTTTTTCACCCAACCCATATAACGCAGAATCTGTCCAATTACCCGATCCGTGCTCTGATCTTTCTTGAGTTCCACTACCAACCATTCTGGCCGACTCTTATGCCGTGCCAATATATCAATACGTCCTGCGTCAGTAGGATATTCAAATCCGGCTTCTTCATCTCCAGTTTCTCGATAAATCTCCCATTCTTGTCCCAACTCTGTGCGTTCCCAATTATCTATGAGAAAATCTTGCAGATGCCTTTCTAATCGGAAACCATGTTCAATAACTGGCATTTTAGTTTCCGTATCTTCTTCCTTCTTCACAATTCCCCAAAACAGAGCATCAAGGGTCCAGAGGTCTACTTCAAGTTCGTCGGACAGTTTTCTCAAAAGATCATTAATGATGGCATAGCGTTGCCCCAAAGTCGTATTTCTGTCAAATTCTGGCCAGATTCCCATCTGTCTAAGGGCAGCTTCGGAAGTATTATTCCATACTCCATAGCGTTCTGGATAGGCAACGAGAAGGATAGCCGTAGCTAAACCCTTTCCAAGCCCTTTGACCATAGAGCTGCTAACTACTTCATCAAAACGTTCGGCAAGAGGGCGATTTTCGTTTAGCAAGATAGTCAAAGCATGGCGAAGTTTGTCCATATCAGCGGTAAGTTTAGCTACATTGCGGTGTAAACCACTCCAGTGCTTATTGTTTTCAAAATAAAGGAATGAGCTAAATTCTTCTACGCTGAGATTAGGAAGGTTGTTAAGTGAGAATATAGATTGATAGCGTGTAAAAACTTCATCCCGCGCGTTAATTATATTTTGCAAATCCGTATCCTTTGGAACTCGGGCAAGGGTATCTCTAAGTTCACTCAAAGCTCTCATCCATCTATCGTTCATTTCAACCGCACCTTTCTGTTCAGAGCAATTCTAATGGTTAAATCCGCGCCCAAAAATTCCCAATGCCTTCAAGACTTCCTCCAGCTCCCGATCAGCAGCCGCCCGCTCCTCTTCCGCTTCCTGCAGCCGCACCAAAGCCTCTTCCAAAGGCAATACCTCTTCCTCACCATTCTGGGCCACGTAGCGACTTGGAGACAGGTTATAATCGTTACGTGCAGCCTCCTCATTGGTAATGATAACCGAAAGGCCTTCCTCCGCCGTCCAATTCTGGTAGATAGAAACTATATGCTCCACATGCTCTTCCGCCAGGTAGTTTTTAGGACGACCTTTGTTAAAGAGCTTTGATGCGTTTATAAGCAGGATCTCCCCCGGATGTCGTTTGGCTTTATTGATCACCAGAATAATGCCGGGGGCCGTCGTATTATAGAAGAGGTTTTCGGGTAACAGTATTACGCACTCCACCTGGTCGCGCTCTATAAAAGCCTTACGGATGTCGCGCTCACGGTTCGACCCCTGGTTACCGCTACCCCGCGATACCGCGCCGGTGTCCAGCACCACCGCCATCCTGCCACGCTCGGTTAAGGAAGCGTACATGTGCTGGATCCAACCCCAGTCAGCACTTGAGCTGGGAGGAATTCCAAACATGAAACGGCTGTAGGGATCGTGTTCGTAAACTTCTGTAGAGAACCTCTGATTCCACATTGGATTTGCAGTAACCAGGTTGAACTGCATCAGGCTGCCGTCGTTATGGGTGAAAGCAGGTCTTCGCATAGTATCCCCAACCGCGATCTCAGCCTCCATCTCATGAATAAAGGCATTCATCCGGGCCATTGCAAAGGTTGTCGCATTTATTTCCTGTCCATATAACTTTAAAGGTGCCACATGTGTAGGCAAACGCCGATGACCATTTTGTATTTCGCCGTGAGTTTCCAACAGCCGCAGATGACACTTTATAAGCAATCCTCCCGAGCCGCAGCAGGGATCATAAACCGTCATACCCGGTTCTGGCTCCAGTATACGTGCCATGAGTACGGCCACCTCACGAGGTGTATAGAACTCCCCGGCGCTCTGCCCCTGACCTTCTGCGAACTTCCGGAGGAGATACTCATAGGCACGGCCCAAAATATCGGGTTCTACGTCATTCAACCCCAGACGGTATTTGCTGAGAACCTGTATTAATTCTGCCAGTGGAGGATCATCAATTATACGCTGCCCCGCTGCAGTAGCATTGAAGTCTACTACATCTATTACTCCATGTAGTTTCGGGTTCTCCCTAGCAACGGCACGCATTGCATCGGTAAGATATTCACCAAGGCCGGTGGTTTTCTTTCTGATTTCGTTCCAACGCGCTTCCGGCGGAAGATAAAACCTTACTATGGACTGTCCGCGCTGATGAAAAAAGCCATGCGAAAACGCAAGGCAATAGATAAGAACCTTTAGTTACTTAGTTACAATAGCAGGGATGGCGCCCCTGCTATTTTTTTGTACCCAACTGCATTAAAACTGCATTATTTAGACCGTTTTATATTTAATGCCAGGATTTACAAAAACCCTGGAACCCTTGATTTCATTGGTGCGAGGGGGGGGATTTGAACCCCCACAGGCGTATTGCCCACTGGATCCTAAGTCCAGCTCGTCTGCCGGTTCCGACACCCTCGCATTCTACGTAACATGGGGAGATGAATAAGAGGCCTTAGCCGCAAAATATAACATGGTGGGCCATGATGGACTCGAACCATCGACTCCCCGCTTAAAAGGCGGGTGCTCTACCACTGAGCTAATGGCCCACTCTCTGGCTGGGGCGGCAGGATTCGAACCTGCGAGTGTCGGCTCCAAAGGCCGATGCCTTACCGCTTGGCGACGCCCCATCATGGCGCGCCCGACAGGACTCGAACCTGTAACCTTCAGATCCGAAGTCTGCTGCTCTATCCAATTGAGCTACGGGCGCTGGTGCTTACGCACCAAGCACAAAAATTTGGGGTGAATGAGGGGACTCGAACCCCCGACCTCCAGGGCCACAACCTGGCGCTCTAACCAACTGAGCTACATCCACCACACTCTCACATTTACAAGTGGCGCGCCTGGCAGGACTCGAACCTGCGACTCCCTGCTTAGAAGGCAGGTGCTCTATCCGGCTGAGCTACAGGCGCCTGGAGCGGGTGATGGGAATCGAACCCACGCAACCAGCTTGGAAGGCTGGGGCTCTACCACTGAGCTACACCCGCAATACAGCACCTATTTTGGCTGCACGTGTAATTCTACTAAAAAGCAATTATACGGTCAAGGTAAAGCAACCTTTTTGTACTACTTATATTACTCAACCGGCAACAAGATAAGCGCTAAAGTACCAGGTCCGTTATGTATACCGATGACGGCACCGATCTCCGTCTCTACCGTCCTTACCACATCCCATTTTTGCTTGGCCGCGGCAACCAGCTTGGCGCCCTCTCCGGGCACGTCAGCATGGCACATACCCAGCTTGACCTTGCTGCCATAGGGTATCCTTTCCCCCGCCAGTTCAATCAGCCTGGGGATTATCTTTGACCTTCCCCGGACCCGGTCAAGCCCTGCCACATATCCTTCTTCATCTAATACCAATATGCACTTGAGATTGAGCATGGAACCCCAAAAATGCTTTGCCCTGCCTATCCGCCCGTTCTTGTAAAGATAATCTAAGGTATCCACGGCGTACATGGTAACCAGCCTGTCCACCATTGACTGGGCAGTAGCCCTTACTTCCCCAAAACTCGCCCCTTGCCGGGCCAAATCATTGGCCTCCAATACAATGAGCCCATATCCTACCGAAGCGGTCTTCGAGTTGATAACGGCTATCTGCCTGTCAGACAACATGGATGCAGCCATCTGGGCAGCTTGATATGTACCGCTGAGTACTTCAGACAGAAGGATTGCCACAACCCCTGAACCATCGGCGGTTAGTTCATCAAACACCTTGTAAAACTGTCCCACAGAAGGAGCTGACGTCCTTGGGAGCACTTGAGAATTCCTAAGCTTGTCGTAAAACACCTTTCCTCGCATCTCATAGTTGTCTAGATAAGTTTCCTCTCCGAAGCGGACTGTAAGCGGCACTACGCTGACACCTATACTCTCAAGATAGTGGGGGTCTATGTCACAGGCACTGTCGGTGACGATCCTCACTTGCGGCATCTCCAGATCCCTCCGGCCTTGTGTAGTAGTCATACAGCGTATGTGATACATGAATCCCAAAAAACCAAAATATCCTACGTGGAATTATATCTTGGAAATTCTAAGCAGTCAAAAGCTGAGCTCTAGCGCAGTTGACAAAAGATGGGCAGAGGAATATCCTAAATATAGTATTTTGGTTTTTTGGGATCCACACTTGTACTAAGCAGTAGGCGGCTTACCATATATAGAATCGGGGAAGCACAATGAGTCCTACTTCTTGAAGTACTTTTTCAGCGCCACTGCAACACTTGGATTTTTTGCGCAAGATTTTTGGGCCTTTTGGGAGATTCAAATCCAAGACAAAGGGGGAACCGGAAGAATGGCTTTTGAACTCGCTAAATCTATGATCGGCGAGGCTGCTTTAAAACAAGGGCTCAGGTACTTAAGAAATAATCCTGAGAAGAACCTTGTTAACCTGGCTAGTTGGGGCGAACGGCTTGCCAGGGTGCCCGAACACAAATCCTACGCCAAACAATGGGCAGAGATGTTTGCCGACGAAAACAACAACTGGAGACAGTTGGCGGTAAAGGCGCTCAACCAACTTGCACCCAACGTGGTAGAAAAGCTCGGCATCAACATGTTTATCAACGCAGGCTTGCTCAGCCCGGAAAGGAGAAGGCAGGGCGAAGCCAAGTACGGGGTCCACATCCCATGGGCGATCCTCATTGACCCTACCGGCAGGTGTAACCTAAGATGCACAGGCTGCTGGGCCGCGGAATACGACAGATCCCAAGACATGGACTATGATACCCTGGACAGGGTGATGACCGAAGCCGAAGACATGGGAATCAACTTCTTCGTGGTCTCAGGCGGCGAACCTACCCTGAGGATGGACGATCTGCTATCCTTAGCCAAGACCCATAACGATTCAGTATTCCACATCTTCACCAACGGCACCCTGATCACAAGAGAACTAGCCCAAAAATGTGCAGAACTTGGAAATATCACCTTTGCTATCAGCCTCGAAGGATTCGAGGAGCAAACCGACGCCCGCAGGGGCAAAGGCGCATTCAAAAAGGTAATGCAAGCCATGGACAACCTGAGGGAAGCAGGGGTAGTCTTCGGGTTCTCAGGTACCTACACCAGGGAAAACACAGAGATCCTGGGCAGCGACGAATGGATAGACCTCATGATCGATAAGGGTTGTCTGCTGGGATGGCTGTTTACTTATGTACCTGTAGGCGGCGATTCCGACCTTGAACTAATGGCCACACCTGAACAAAGGCTCTATATGCTCAAGCAAGTCCGCAGGTGGCGCCAAGAAAAACCCATCTTCGTGGCAGATTTCTGGAACGACGGAGTGTTTACACAAGGCTGCATAGCCGGTGGACGCAACTACCTCCACATCAATGCCATGGGAGATGTAGAGCCTTGCGCGTTTGTGCACTATGCTAATGTGAACATAAAAGAGTGCAGCCTGGCGGATGCGCTCAAGTCGCCTCTGCTTCAGGCATTCCAGAAGAATCAACCGTTCAACTCCAACCATATGCGGCCCTGCCCCATCATAGATAACCCTGAAATGCTCGAGAAGATGGTCGAAGAGACAAGTGCCTATCCAACCCAAAAGAACGGGGTTACAGCGGCTGAACTTTGCAGGCCTCTCCACGGTTATGCCAAAGCTTGGGGGGAGGTTGCTGACAGTTATCGCGCACAATCAAGCGCCGCTGGCAACTAGGCAATTTACGAGAATCTGTAGCTGAGTGTGTCCAGCCGAGGGTGTTCGGGCCAAAAGTAATACGGTTGAGGGCAACCCGGCATTGTACCATGTGTTTCCGAAATATTGACAAGCCGGCCAAAGCGGCTTATGGTACAAGCAAGTAACCCTTTAGGAGGCGATTAGGTGAAACTGAGCAAGAGGCGGCTTGAATTCCTTGAAGCCCTGGCTGACCTGGTGAATCAAAAAGGGTCCCCCGTCCATTACATAGACGTGTCAGAGAAAATGAACGTTTCTAAATGGACCGCTTACGACATGATGCGGGAGCTTGCCGATGACGGGCTCGTGGAAGCTTCGTATTCGCTGAGTCCGACAGGTTCGCCGGGTCGGTCACAAGTCTTGTTCAGTCCGACAGAAAGAGGGTATAGCCTGGTTGGGTTGGGACGGGAACAAAGCCGGGACCCTCAGCTGCCTGACCAGTGGGATGACGAATGGCAATATCTTAAAGATGACCTGCTTGAACAGAGCCACATGGCATCGAATAAGGAAACCTCCCACCTGCTTGACCTCCTTAAGGGCAAGTACAGCTCATCCCCTCTGGCGTACTGCGCGGCTTTTCTCGGTTTCTTGATCATAGAATCCAAACGCAGGGGTTTGGATCTGGTAGCCCTGAGCGGAATCCTGGAAATCGGCATGGAAAAAGGCATGACACTCCCCATGTTTACCGGACTGCTGATAGGCGGGCTTCTGGTAAGGGAAGCCCGCAAGATACTTCCGGATATAGAGAATCTCATCCATGCGTTTTCCCACCAACTCCAACACCTGGAACAATCCAGCGAGGATATGCTGCTTGAATTTGCCCAGGCCATAGTAAACAACGGGGTGCTGGCGCAAGGCGGGGATAATACGCCGTCTTTGTAAAACAATTCACAACATCTACACGATGATAACTACAGAGTCTATTCCAAGCCTTGGTTAGCAGCAAGGATTGACGTATGCTTATTAGTTTCCCTGGATTGCTTCAGGAGGGATATAAGTGCTCAGGGCAGAGTTCATCAATCCTTTTGTAGAAGGCGCTATTGTCTTTTTCAGACATGAAATGGGTATCGACATTTCCCGCAATAAACCCAGCATCGAATCATGTCATTCCACCCCTGACGATGTGACGGTGCTTACAGGGGTAACCGGGGACACAGAGGGGATCGTGCTATATTCTATGAGCAGCCGCACCGCCAAGAACATTGCTTCTGAGCTAATCGGAAGTCCGGTGCCCCTCTATGACCAGCTGGCAGAATCAGCATTGGCTGAGATGGGAAACATCATAACCGGCCAAGCAGCAACCAGGCTTGAACAAGTCGGCTACACGTGCAAACTAACACCTCCCGCGCTCATCACCGGTGAAGGCACCTTTATTTCCGCGGTCAGCCTCAATATGCTGGTGATCCCGCTGGTATTGGGCAATTTGGGGCATCTATCGATCTACGTTTCCCTGCGGGACAAGTCAAGAGAGGAAGCGCCCAAATAGTGTTCCTGCACTAGGGCGCTCCTCTTTGAGGTGTTTATTCAGGAATGGGTTCAAACCGCCCGGTAAAGAACCTCAGTACCGGCGGCTCATATACCCATCTTAACCCACGGATGGTGCTGCGTTTTTCATACAAGGAGGCTATTGAATCGGCCACATAGTCTAAGTGGGCGTTGGTGTACACGCGCCTGGGGATTGTGAGCCTCACCAGCTCGAGTTCAGGATAGTAGTCGTTGCCGTCTTTGTCCCTGCCGGCAGAGATAATACCCCGCTCCATGGTCCTTACGCCTGAATCTACATAGATGGCAGCAGCCAGAGCTTGTGCCGGGAATTTATCTTGAGTCAGGTGGGGCAAGAAAGCTTTAGCGTCCAGGAACACTGCGTGTCCGCCAATAGGCCGGACAATGGGGATACCGGCGTCTATGAGTTTTTCGCCAAGGTACCTCACCTGCTCGACCCTGTGCCTGATGTAATCAAAATCCAAGGCTTCCCTGAGCCCTATTGCGAAGGCTTCCATGTCCCGCCCGGTCATACCGCCGTAACTGGGCATCCCTTCGTACACCACAACCAGGGCGGTCGCCTTACGGTAGATCTCCTCATCGTTGGTGGCCAAGAATCCGCCCATGTTCACAATACCGTCTTTCTTGCCGCTCATCGTACAGCCGTCAGAATACGAGAACATCTCTTTCACGATTTCAGCGATGCTCTTGTCTTCGTACCCAGGCTCACGCGTCTTAATGAAATAAGCGTTCTCCATACACCGGGTAGCATCAAAGATAACTCTTATGCCGTATTGCTTTGACAGCTTATATACTTCCCTGAGGTTTGCCATGCTCACAGGCTGGCCGCCCGCCATGTTGACGGTGACACCTATGGTGATGTACGGAATTTTCTCAGGGCCTACTTTCTTGATAAGGTCTTCATACTTCTGAAGGTCCACGTCGCCCTTAAAGTCAATGTCCGCCCTGGTGGGATCGTGAGCCTCATCGCGGATAACATCCACAAAGGTTCCTCCGGCCAACTCCTGGTGAGCCCTTGTTGTTGTGAAGTACATGTTTCCCGGGATGTAATCGCCCGGCCTTATTAGGATCTGAGAAATCAGGTTTTCTGCTCCCCGGCCTTGATGAGTAGGCACCACGTACTTGTAGCCGAAAATCTGCTTTACCGTCTCTTCCAGGTGCAGCCAGTTCTCACTGCCTGCGTATGCCTCGTCGCCCAGCATGAGCCCCGCCCATTGATAATGGCTCATGGCATTGGTACCGCTGTCTGTGAGGAGGTCGATGTAAACGTCCCTTGACCTCAGCAGGAATGTATTGTAACCTGCCTCCTTGATCCTCTGTTCCCTTTCCTCCCGGGGGAGGAGTTTAATGGGCTCAACCATCTTGATCTTATAGGGTTCAGGCAAATACTTGGGCATCTCGTTCCCCCCTTGTGATTTCATGTACCCGGCTGTAGCCGTCATAACTGGCATTGCAGTTAAGGCACGGCTACAGCCTCAACCGCAGCCTGCTCACGGGATCTGCCTTCCCGGTAACAAATACATGCAAGATCCGTGCCGCCACCATCCTTCCCCTAATCCAGGCAATAGCCGGTATAGTCGGGAGGTCGGTTACTGCTCTAACCTGTCTTTACCTGCGATGGAAGTCCAATTGGGGGGAAAAACGGCAGGCTTGTCCGGGCGCTTACTTGCAGGGATCTGGGGCTCAGATGTAGTAAAGCTTCTTTACAATGTAATGACTAATTACACAATTGACCCTTGTTTGTAAACTTATTTGCCGGACAGGTCTTGGCAGGAAAGCGGAAAGTCCATGCGCTGATCCTGAAGGGATGCGTGAGCTCTGTCCAAAGCCTGGACAACCCGGCAAACCTGCACCGGGGGGGAGCATACAGCATGAGATCTTCCGAAGATATAAAAAGAATCAGGTTCAGTGGCGCGGAAAACCGCGTGGGTATGATATACGACATCCTCAGAGCCTTGGGAAAACAAAACATCAACGTGCTAAACATCGAAGTAAGTCCACCTGATATCTTCTTCAAACTCGAATGGCCCAGCGATTTGACGTGGTCCGGCTTCGTGGGCTTCCTCCGGTCAGAAATCCGTGACCTGGGTCAAATCGCCGAAGTCGACATAATGGAATACGAAAAGAAAGAAAAAGCCTTGGATATCATCGGGGAAAACATCAGCGAAGGCATCCTGGTTATCGATCAGAACCACAACATCACTTACGCCAGCAAAAAGGCACGGAAGCTACTTGGCCTCACCCGGCCGCAACCGCCGCCAAACCTGGTCACATTGATGCAGAGCCGCAAGCTCGAGCCCGCCCTCCCCCTGAACGAAGACAGGGATAACGTGGAGGTTACCATCACCTGGCAAGGCAAGAGCACCAGGGTGGTCACGAGTATCAGGACTATAACCAACGAAGAAGGTATTCCGTCAGGAGCTCTGGTGATTCTGAGGGAGTTAGATGATGTGCGGCAACTTATCCAATCGGTGAGCGGCCCGGCGTTGGTAGACTTTAGCGATATCATCGGAAAAAGCCAGGCTTTGGGCAATGCCATCAACCTGGCCAAAGCCGTGGCTTCCACCAACATGAGCGTGATGCTCCGGGGCGAAAGCGGCACGGGCAAAGAGCTTTTTGCCAGGGCCATCCACAAGAATTCCGCCAGGAAGCACGGCCCCTTTATAGCCGTAAACTGCGCCGCAATCCCCGACTCCCTGCTTGAAAGCGAGTTCTTTGGCTACGACAGGGGAGCCTTTACCGGCGCCTCGTCCGGGGGTAAGCAGGGGCTCTTTGAGCTGGCCACCCATGGCACCTTGTTCCTCGACGAAGTGGGTGACCTGTCCCCGCCGCTTCAAGCCAAAATCCTCAGGGCCATCCAGGAGCAAAGGATACGCCGGATTGGAGGGCGCCACGAAGTCAAGATAGATATCAGGATCATCTCTGCAACCAATAAGGATCTTGAGAGCATGATTGCCGAAGGTACGTTCAGAGAAGATTTGTTTTACAGGTTAAACGTGATCCCCATTTGGATCCCTCCCTTGCGCCACAGAAAAGAAGATATCCCCCTGTTGGCGGAGCACTTCGTGCGCTCTCTTGCAAGGGAGTTGGGCAAACCCGGCCTGCGCCTCACCCAAGGCGCCTTAGAGAAACTCTTGTATTACGATTGGCCGGGCAACGTAAGAGAACTCCAGAACGTAATCCAAAGGGCGGCGGTACTGGCTGAAGACATGATTGAGCCGGCCCATCTCTTGATCGAAGGGCCAGCACCTGAAGCTCTGCTTGTTCCATCTGGTCTCGCAAATCAGGCTGCTCCGCCACCGAGTAGCGTCTCCCGGTTGCATGAGCCCCAAGGGCGGGGTGCCCAAGGCGTGCCCATACAACTTCCGGCAGAAATCCCGGTGAACTTACCTGACTTACTTGAAAAGATTGAAACATATTACATCACCCAGGCGGCCAGGCGGTATCCGTCTTCCCGCAAGATCGCCAAGGCCCTGGGTATCTCCCACACTACGGTGATCAACAAAATGAAGCGGTTGGAAACCCGGTAAGATCAGCCGGCCCTTTCTGCTACAGGTTCACCTATAAGCAGGCGGATAAGCTCATACAATGCAGACACCCCGACCAGGGTATACACAGCCCGGGACATCATGCTCTTGGCGCCAAACAAGGCCGCCACAAGATCGATGTCAAACAAGCCTATGAGGCCCCAGTTGAGCCCACCAATGATCAGCAAGATCATCGCAATCCAATCAATCACACCCATTCTTCTCAACAAAAGCACCTCCAACTCGAGGGACATTGATAACAACCGGGGTTAGTTTGTCCGCAAACCTGCTTTATAATGCAACAAAAGGTTTTCCTGGCAGCTTTAGCTTGCGGACCAGAGGCCAATTATGTTTCTGCAAGACTTAAACCACAAATATGCTGCCATTTGACATTTTTGTGTAAGCAACTGTATACTTTTATCGTACGTGAGAGTTCTTGAGCGCTGAGTCTCTGGAAAACAGAGAGCGGGGGACCCGTTTTTTGGGGCGAATCACGATGACCATCGTGTAGGGTCATCCCTTTCGACCCGAGCCCGTCAGCTAACCTCGTAAGCGTTGCAAAGGGAGGCACTCACAATCCACGGGCACTTGGTGCCCTAGGCTTAACACATTCATTTTAGCCTCCACTTGAATCTTATCTCACGTTCAAGTTCAAATGGGTACCCGTATAGTTACGGCTGTTATCCGACACTAAGTTGATCATTGTGGAATAACAGCCTACACCGTGATTTTGCTCTGACATGCCTGAGGGGAAAACTAGCTCTGCCCCTCCCAGGTTATGTATTGCCTTAAATCGTGTACGGGTCATTTGACCGTGCCCAACATTTCAAAAATCCTATCCAGTGAGGTGGTCTTATTGAAAATTGCAGTGGTAACTTCTGCACTAAAGAACTACAAAGATCCAAATGCCAAAAGACAGGCTCAAGTGACATGTGAAGCAGTAGCACAGGCGCTTAGCGATCTCAACTACGATGTTAAGCTGATCGAGGCAGGGCCCCAGCTGTTGCTGGACCTTGAAGCTGCACAGCCTGATGCAGTGTTCAACATCGCCACCAGCTACCGCACCAGGCAAGACCAGGCCAACATTGCTGCCATGCTAGAGCTCAGCGGGATTCCGTTTACCGGTTCAGGCTCGGCCGCTCACTTCACCGGCCTCCACAAACATATGGCCAAAATGACTTTCACGGCCAACGGTATTCCCACCCCTCGATTCGAGGTTATCTACGACAGCCGGCACATTGAAAACGGAATCGACACTCTCATCAATGAACTGGCTAAACCGGTGATAGTAAAACCGGCGGCGGAAGGTTCGAGCGTCGGGATATACCCTGAAAGTGTAACTGAGGACCCTGAACATGCCAAGTACATGGCGCAAAGGCTGCTGGAATCGCTAGAACAGCCTGTGCTTGTAGAGGAATACATAGCAGGCCGCGAGTTTACCGTAGCGGTTGTTGGCTATCCGGAACCTGTGGCGCTCCCGGTGGAAGAGATAGTCTTTGACAGTCATGGTATGTACACATACGATGTCAAAGCCCGGGACAACGTTACTCCTGTATGCCCTGCGCGAATTCCAGAAAAACTTAGCCGCAAACTCCAAGACATGGCCGTTAGGGCATTTAAGGCAGTCGGGTGCCGGGACATTGCGCGGGTGGACATACGCCTGTGCAAACACCAACGCCGGCCCTTCGCCCTTGAAATCAACACCCTTCCTGGTCTGATGCCGAAGTACAGCGAAGTACCCAGGATCGCCGAAGCCGCAGGGATCAGCTATCCGGAACTCATTGACATGATCCTCCAGGGTGCGCTGCAGCGGGGAAATAACGCCCACCGGCGGCAGGATCAGCTGAGGGCAGGTTGATCTGGATTACTATGACATCTCAACCGAGGATCCCGGAAATATTAGAAAGGTGGAGGTGAACAATGGCTGAACGCATTATGTCTCCGGATCTCCTTCCGGATTCGACTATTGCAGTGATAGGTGCAGGCAACGGTGGTCAGGCCATGGCAGGTTTCCTGGCACTTAGGGGTTTTGGGGTAAATCTATGGAACCGGTCAGAAAGCACGATAAATGATCTCAACAAATTAGGGGGAATCGTCCTTGAAGGCCAGGTCACCGGGTTTGCAAAACCAAACCTTATGACAACTGACATGGGTGAGGCAATACGCGGGGCTAGTTTGATCATGGTAACCGTCCCTGCATCGGGGCATAGGGAAGTGGCTGCACAAATGGCTCCCCATCTGTCAGACGGGCAAATCATAGTGCTAAACCCTGGCCGGACAGGCGGCGCCCTTGAATTTAAACAAATACTCACCGGCAATAACTGCGATTGCGATGTAACTATTGTCGAAGCGAGTACGTTTATATATGCAGCCAGGACTTCAGCCACCGGGGTAGCCCACATATACGGCATTAAACACAGGGTGCCCATGGCTGCCCTGCCCGCTACCAGGACCATGGAAGCCCTCCGGTTGATAAGGAAAGCGTATCCTCAGTTCATCCCGGCAGAAAGCGTGCTGTTTACAAGCTTTGATAACATCGGTGCCGTGTTCCATCCCCTGCCGGTGATCTTAAACGCTGGCAGGATTGAGGCTAACCTGACGTATGAGCATTACAGGGACGGGATTACGCCCTCGGTGGCGAGGGTGCTAGAAGCCCTCGATAAGGAGAGGGTTGCCATAGCCGAGGCCTTCGGTGTACGTGCACGTTCGGCCCTGGAATGGATGTATCACACTTATGGGGTTAAAGCAAAATCATTATATGACGCGGTGCGTCAGAATCCAGGATATTCAGGAATTACTGCCCCTGGCAGCCTAGACCACAGATATATATATGAGGATGTTCCGTTTGGCCTGGTCCCCCTTGCATCCTTTGCCAAGATCGCCGGTGTGGAAGTGCCTGTAATCGAATCCACCATATCGTTGGCAAATGCCCTCCATGGCACCGATTACAGGGCTATAGGCAGGTGTGCTGAAACCATGGGGATTTCAGGAATGGACGTGGAAGCCATCGCAAAGATCGTACTAGGGGGAGATACTCAATGACCAAAGCTGACACACGCAAGCTCATGGCAGGAGTGTCAATCGGAGATTGTGTGCACGTGGCGGGGATCCTCAATTTCCTTAAACTAGCAGACTCAACGGGCTACAAGACGGTGTTTATAGGAGCTGCCAAATCTCCAGAAGAAATCGCTGCTTGGGCTAAAGACAACCGGCCTGATGTGCTTGCCATAGGGTACCGGCTTGACCCGGATGCAGGAGGGCGGCTTTTTCAACGGCTCAAGCGGGCTCTGGAGGAAACGGGACTTACACCGGCGCCGAAACTAATATTTGGCGGCACTCCCCCGGTGGCTCAAGTAGCTGAAGCGTCAGGCATTTTTGAGAAGGCGTTTTCCGGGGCTGAGGACATAAATGAAATTGTGGGATACCTCAAAGGGGAAGCTGCCTCGGCCGATGAGGCCAAATACCCCGGCAACCTTGTGGACAGAATCCGGTGGAAAGCCCCCTACCCTATCCTAAGGCACCATTTCGGGTTGCCGTCGGTAGAAGCAACCAGGGCAGGCATTGAAAAAATTGCTGACGCACACGTGCTTGACGTGATTTCCATAGGGCCCGACCAAAACGCCCAGGAAAACTTCTTTCACCCGGAAAATATGGACCCGGACCAGGCAGGCGCAGGTGGAGTGCCTGTAAGAAGCCCGGAAGACTTCGGGTCGCTTTATGCGGCATCACGCCGTGGCAATTTCCCCCTCATGAGATGCTACAGCGGCACCAGGGATGTAATCCGGTTTGGTGAAATGCTACTTGAAACCATAAACAATGCGTGGACCGCTATCCCTCTTTGCTGGTACAACGTGCTGGACAGACGGGGGCCCCGGGGAGTCGAGCAATCCATAACCGAAGCTCAGGAAGCGATTGCATGGCATGCTGCCAGAGGCGTGCCTGTAGAAGTGAACGAAGCCCATCACTGGAGCCTCAGGGATGCCCCTGACGCGGTAGCTGTGGCAGCTGCATATCTGGGTGCTCTCAATGCCAAGTGCCTGGGCGTAAAGGACTACGTAGCTCAATATATGTTCAACACCCCCCCAGGCACCACAGCAGCAATGGACCTAGGCAAAATGTTGGCCAAACTGGAGCTCATAGAGTCCCTGGCTGACGACGGCTTCAGAGTATGGCGCCAGGTAAGGGCAGGGCTTGCCAGTTTCCCGGCTGACCTAGACATGGCAAAAGGCCAGCTGGCGGCGTCAACCATGGTCAGCATGAACCTTAAACCTCACATAGTGCACGTTGTTGGTTTTTGTGAAGGTCACCATGCAGCAACTCCCGAGGATATCATCGAAAGCTGCAAAATCGTACACGGCGTTATCCGGAATTGCCTTGACGGGATGCCAGATATGAGTTTAGCTCAGGAAGTCCAAGAACGGAAAAACCAGTTGGTAGAAGAAGCCAAAGTCCTGCTAAGAGCCATCTCTGACTTACCGGAAATAGTGCCTGAATTGCGCGATACAGCAGAAAGGGCCCAACCCATGTCCCAGGGGCCGGCCACACCGCCAATGGAGGTGGCAAACCTGGACATTGATATCAATGCCCTCACCAATCCGCGGATACTGGCCTATGCCATCAAAGCAGGGCTGCTGGATGCCCCTCACCTGACGGGAAATCCTCACGCTTGCGGCCGGATCCGCACAGCAATGATAAACGGGGCTTGTGTGACGATTGATCCTGCTACAGGGAAACATATACCTGAATCTCAGCGGGTGGAGAGGATCCTGAGTGGTTTAAGGCAAGCTGGCACATAATAACATTACGAGAAGGACTTTCGCACTAATGCGGCGAATTAGGCAAGAGTCACTGGATTGCACTCAAACGGCGTAAGCATAAGGTAAGATTTGGTTTAGCGTTGGTGTCATAAGGCCAAAGCCTGAGTCGTGCACCAGGCGTCTTCAATAACCCCTGTGCTTGGCTGAATGGTACACCCGGCGGGTGTGCTATTCAGCCTTGGTTTTGCCTTTCATAGGCCCCAGCAGGGCTAATATAATCTGTAGGACCAGATAAGGCATCCGGCTGTAGGTCTTGCGTTTGTAATCTTTGACGAGCTCAGTAAGGGGAACTACCGCCCTATGAGTCTCCCTGCCAAAGCACTCCACCTTGCCTTCCAGGATGGCTTGTTTGACCAGACAGTGGCTGTCCTTTATACAGATATCGCCCCTGGAAACCCCGGTCAAATCTACACAGGTATAAGCCCTCCCTATCTCCCACGACAAGTGGGCATCGCTGCCGCCGAGGGCAGGAAGATTATATTCCTCCGAGCATTTTGCAGCAAACGCGTTGGCATCTGGGTTGGTCCTGGTGCCGGCTCTGGAGTTAAATCCTTCAACAGCGTCGACGCTAACTGGGCCGCTCAACACGTGTGCCGGCAGACAAAGCCTTGATTGGAAGGGATGGGCAAGTACTGCAACCCCTCCCTGGGCGTGTATAGCTTGGACAACTTGCTCAAACGGAAGGGTAGGGCTAAGGGTATGGCCCTTGGGTTTCCGACCCTTTACATCGATCTCTCCTGAAAGAAACAGCCCCACTACATGGCCATACTCCGTTGAATACTCGGCGGCGGGGATGACGATGAAGTCAGGGTCGGAATTGACCTCAAACCCTGCCAGTCCGCCGCGGACTGTATTATGGTCGGCGATAGCCACGCCATCCAACCCTTTTCGCTTAGCCAAGCTGATGATCTGTTCCGGGCTTACCAAGGAGTCAGGCGAAAAGCACGAGTGAATGTGAAGGTCTAGTCTTAGTTTCAACACACCACCCCGTTATCCACAAATTGTCCACAACCCCATAACATAATACTCACACACTATTCACACCCTGTCCACAGAAGATGCATCTTGTGGCCGGTTGGGGCCGCATACGCAATAAATACCTCTTATGCTGGGATTTTGTGCGGTCAGTAACATTTTTCCTGGTCGCCGGTAAGCAGGACGGCCCAAGTTCCGCAACCAGCATAACCGCTGGGTTTATGCATGAACCAAGACTTATCCACAACTTATGCACAGGCTCGGTTCACGCTGGGGGTTATATCGCCTGGCACCCTCTGTCCGGCGGCAATATCACGGCTCCTACGGCACTTTGAGTCGTGGGGTCCTGCCAAAACCCCCCGCAGCCGATTAAGCCTGCCGGCCCCTGTCGATGGACAGCAAGCTCGCTGCCAGAATCACCCCGAGGGTGCTCTTGGCATCTTCAAACAGGGGCTTTCCGCTGCTGGCCGTCTCGTATACATCAGCAAACGGCAGCCGCAACAGCTCTATCCTGTCTTCATCCCCTTGGAGGGGTGCACGTCTGAGGCCTTGTGCCAAAAAGATAGTCATCTGCTCAGTGGAATAGCCTATAGCAGGCCAGTAGGTATGTATGGGGATGAGTACATCGCAGTCATATCCCGTCTCTTCTCTAAGCTCCCGCCTGGCAGCTTGTTCCGGGGTTTCACCCGGGTCAATAACCCCTGCGGGTATCTCCACAGTGTACTTGCCCGTGGCGTACCTGAATTGCCTCACGAGCAGGATGTTGCGTTCTTGATCTATGGCCACAACCGCCACGGTATCCGGCCTTTCAATGATTTCTCTGGTGGTTTGCTTGCCGTCCTCCGTCAGTACAGTATCGACCCTGACTGACATTATGCGGCCCTTGAAAACGGTTTGCTTGGATACAGGTGTTTCCAACGGAGCTGACCCCCTCCCGGCCGTCTTGACTGAACAGGCAACACTCTGGCTAAACTTAACATACCACCGGCGTGCTCATTACGCAAAGACAAGTTTCTGCACAGTTTTTTGAGCCCGGGCTGAGGACTTTGGAGGTAACTTAAGCCGCCGTGTAGAAGACCCTTAACAACTTCCCATCAAGTTTTGGCAGTCCTGCGCTGTAGACGTGCCCAACCTGTCAGAACACGCCGTGAGTACACAAGGAGGGATAGGTTTGTTGAGTTTGAACCTGCAAGACTACGCAAAGTACTTCTCAGGCTATACTGAACTGAGAGCTCAGGAAAACCGGATCGTCCAGGTGGCCTTCGTCAAAGGCAACAATACCGTCAACTCCCGCTCTGCGACAAGCGGGATATCGGCAAGGGTCTACATGGACGGCTCGTGGGGGTTTGCATCTAACCCGGAAATCAGCGACCAAGCGGCCAAAGCAGTGATACAGGCGGCAACTGACAACGCAATATTCCTCGACTCCAAAGAACGGAAAGCAAAGGGCCCGCTGCCCAAGGTTCCTGTCAGGAGCGAAAACGATTTTTCCACAAAGAAACCCCGCCTCGCCCAGAAGGAACTGGTTGACTTCATGAGGGAATTGGATGACCACATAGCCGCCACATATCCCAATCTGGCCAGCAGGACAGTAGCACTAAACTGCCTGGACATGGAAAAAATGCTTGTAACCTCAGACGGCTCCTACTCTTATTCGCTGGTGCCCAGGACCATCATCAGCATCTCCCTGTCCTTCATCAAAGACGGGGAACCTGTGGAATTCGGAAAGCCTTACGGCGGGCTTGGGCACTTTGAGGACCTATTCTCTTCGCCGGAAGATTTGTTCGACAAGGTCGAAGAACAGTACCATCACCTGATGAAAAAGAGCGAAGGAGTGTTCCCGGAGGCAGGCCTTAAGACGTGCGTGCTAGACGCCGAACTTGCGGGTATCCTTGCCCACGAAGCCATAGGCCATACCACCGAAGCCGACATGGTGTTAACCGGGTCGGTAGCCCAGGGCAAGGTCGGACAGCTGGTTGCCAGCCCCCTTGTGACTCTGGTGGACTTCGCCCACTCTTTCAACGGGGCTACATGCCCGGTACCTGTATATGTAGATGACGAAGGTACTGAGGCCAAGGACGCAGTGCTCATCCAAGACGGCATCCTCAAAGGCTACATGCATAACAAAGAAAGCGCCGGCCATTTCGGCGTCGAGCCCACCGGAAACGCCCGGGCTTACCAGTTTTCAGACGAACCCTTGATCCGCATGAGAAACACTGCTATCCTGCCTGGAACCGATAGGTTGGAAGACATGATCGCGTCAATCGATGACGGCTACTACCTCATCCAGCCAAGCAACGGCCAAGCTGACTCTACCAGCGAGTTCATGTTTGGAATAACCCTGGGATACGAGATCAAGAACGGCAAGCTGGGGAGAGCCATCAAAGATACCACGATTTCAGGCGTGGCGTTTGACATGCTCAAGACAGTCACCATGGTCTCTTCCGACATGAAGTGGACCAATGCCGGCATGTGCGGCAAGAAACAACCTATACCAGTAGGCATGGGCGGACCGGCCATAAAGTGCAAGATCAATATAGGGGGTAGATAAATATGGCTAATCCGAGACAAGTCGCGCGATCCGGGCTTGATGCGCTGCTTAAGGCCGGTGCAGACAAGGCGCAATGTGTAGCCACCTTTACAGAAAAACACGAGCTCAACGTGGAGCTCGGCGAATTCACCCTGCTGAGAACCACTTTTGATGCCCGAGTAGGATTGACGGCGATAAAGGACAACCGGAGAGGCTCAACCAGCATCAATAAGTCGGACGATGAATCGATCGACAAAGCCGCCGGGGAAGTGCTTGCCATCGCAGCTGCATCTGCCCCCGACGAAGCTTTTGACATAGCCGAATCCCAGCCGCCTGCTGAGTTTTCCTCCGGGAGCGATTCGCCCGACCTGGATAAAATGCATTCTAGCATGAAACACCTCATCCAGCAGGTAAAAGGCAAGTACCCCAAACTGGTAATTATGCAGGCAATAATGGATTTTACCCACTCCAGAAGCTGCTTCGTTAACTCGAACAATGTGGATTTTGTCACCAACAAGGGTGTGTATAACTGCACTTTTATCTTCTCGTCCAGGGATGAAGACAAGGTATCATCCTTTAACTACACAACTTTCTCTTTGAGAGATCTTGAGAGGGACCTCTTGGAGTGTGGCTCCTTGGACATCCTGTTCAAGCAGTCTACGGAGCAGATTGTCACCAAACCCTTGGAAGGTAAGTTTGTGGGAGATGTTATCATCACCCCCGACTGCATGAACGACTTGCTGTTTTTCATAGAACGGACGCTCAGCGACGGGCCCATGATATCAGGGACCAGCATTTACAAAGATAAGCTGGGCCAGCAGATCGCCAATCCCATGTTTACCCTCCACTCCCGTCCTGTATCCGATGAGATATGCAACGGATACTTTGTGACTTCCGACGGGTACGCCGCCCAAAACAGCACCATCATTGAATCAGGTGTGCTCAAGTCTTACCTGCTTAGCCTGTATGGTGCCAGGAAAACAGGATTAGACAGGGCTGTCAATATGGGCGGTGCCTACGTGGTAGACCCAGGTGATACCTCACTTGACCACATGATTAAGTCGGTGGAAAGAGGGATTCTGCTTGCCAGATTCTCAGGCGGTTATCCCAGCGACAACGGTGACTTCTCGGGAGTAGCCAAGAACAGCTACCTTATCGAGAACGGGGAGATCAAGTATCCCATAAGTGAGTCCATGATCTCAGGCAACTTCGCAGAAATGCTCAAGAACATCAAGGCCATATCGAAGGAAAGGATAGACTACGGCTTCTCCATATTACCGTGGATCCAGGTTTCGGGAATCACCATATCGGGCAAGTAGTTCAACCAACGGAGCAAAATCATGGCTCTAATCGTCATCGAAAACAGTAGCAAGGAATACAGAATCACCGGAGGTGGAGTAATGTGAAAATACTGCTGCACGGATGTAACGGCAGAATGGGACGTGTGATTACCAGGCTGGTTGAGCAATCCCATGATAATGAAACCAAGATTATCTGTGGGGTAGACATAAATCCCGGCAAATTTAAGAACGAATACCCTGTGTTTGATTCCCTTGGCCAAGTCCCGCCGGGCCTTACACCTGACGTGGTGATCGACTTTTCCCACCCCAGTTCTGTCGATGATTTGCTGAAGTTCGGCATGACCAGGCAGACACCATTGGTAATATGTACTTCCGGCATTTCCGCCGCTCAGCAGCAGAAAATCTCAGATGCTGCTCGAACAATACCCATACTCATGTCGGCCAATATGTCTGTGGGCATAAACCTCGTGCTCGCCTTGGTAGCCCAGGCGGCCCAGGTGCTTGGAGACGCGTTTGACATCGAAATCGTGGAAAAGCACCATAACCAGAAGGCCGATGCACCAAGCGGAACCGCCATGATGATCGCCAATGCCATAAACGCGGCCCTGGATAACAAGATGGAATACATATACGGAAGGCATGGAGATGACGAACACAGCAAACGGAAGCCAGGGCAGATCGGCATCCACGCAGTACGCGGGGGCTCCATTGTCGGAGAGCATGATACTATCTTCGCCGGGCAGGGGGAAATAATCCAGATAAAGCACACCGCCTTGTCCAGGGACATATTCGGATATGGTGCGCTTGAGGCTGCCAGGTTCCTGCTGGGCAAACCCCCGAAGCTTTACAGCATGAAACACGTAATAGAAAGCAAGAATTCATAGCGGCGCAAGGCGACCATCAGAGCATATGAAATCAATTGCAGGACTGTTTTGTTGAACGTTAAGCCGAGGTGGAGTCGTAGCTGACTCCACCTCATCGTTTAATCAGGTTTGTCTCGGTGATTTCGTTGTGGTCTGCATAGTCCAGATTAAGAGCCACGGACCTTGTAACATCCGGTCATTCGGTACCTTCCTGCTTATCTTCTTGCCCGGAACTGCGCAGCTCCTTAAGCCTGCTGCTTATTTGATCCAACCTGGATTGGATAGCTTCCACGCTGTCCATGAGGAACTCAAGCTCTTCTGTCAAAATGTCAGACTCAGCCTGAAGCCGCTCGGCTTCATCTACCGGCTTAACTGGCGGAACAGCATACGGATGGGCATATGGGCCGCTCCAACTCCTGCCCCAGCCTCGGCCTCTGCCCCATCTCAAGCCTGCGCCCCAACCGGCGCCCCAACCCCGGGCCAAGCCTCTCCCCCAACCGGGACCCCAGCCGAATCTACCGCCGCGGAAATAACCGGGACCCGGGTGGAAGTAACCGGGATGGGGGTATCCTGCACAATATCCTAGACCTCGTCCTGTCATAGGCCCCAGACCTATTGGCCCTCTTCTGTCTCCACCTGGCATGCTATCTCCTCCTTAGTTTGGATGTAAGTCTCCTTAAGCCTTCTTGGTGAGTGTGTTGTCCCCCTTAGTTTTCGATATATACCCATAACTTATTATATTGAGATTTTGGTAAATGTCAACAATACTATGGTGGGTTTTGTCAGCGGCAAGTACTGAAGTCAAGAAACAATTGCCGGTCAGCGCAAAAATAATGTGGCGGCAAGGCCGCCGCCACATCTTGTGCCACCTTAGCCTGCAAGCTGCCTGTCATAAATCCGGCTGTCTTTCCTGCGACTTACCCGCTGGTGATCACAACCTCGTCCAGCGCCACATAGGGGTAAGTAGCGCCACGGGTAGATTTGGTTTCCCTGCTGAAACCGATAAGGTGGTCTTTGAAGTGTTTGAACGAATTTATCGAGAACATGCAGTTCTTTACCCTGCCTGCAATTTCCCCGTTGACGATCTTGAGCCCAAGGGAAATCGTGCCGGACACGTTGCCGCCCAAGGGGTTGCCCGTCCATGCACCCATTGTGCCAAAAACAATGACCCCAAGGTCAATTCCGGCAATCAGCTGTTCCAAGGTCTGGTCTCCGGGCAAAAGGATCACCCTGTGTGGCGCTGGCCCACGGCCGCTACTGTTGCCGGTAGATTCGGTGCCCAACTTTCTTGCCGTCTCAAGGTCGGTGAGAATCGTCTTGGGCACACCTTTATCTATAAGCACGTTCCTTTGGGTGGGCACCCCTTCCCGATCGAAAGGCACGCTCGATACTTCCCTGGGCACTGTTCCGTCATCGATCAAGGTAACCCTAGGATCCAGAAGCTCCTGCCCGATTTTCTCCTCAAGGGGAGATATTCCCCGTGTAACCGCTTTGCCGTTGAGGGATGCGATAAACGGGCGGGTAAGGTGCCCCACTTCCTCGGGGGCAAAAATCACAGGGTAAGTGCCTGCCGTCATGTCCACAGTCTGCTTAGCCCATTTAAACAGGCGGATCACTTCTTCCTTGATGCCTTCGTAGTCAAGGTCGTTTGTCCACGATGCCCTGGATTCCCCAAACCGCAGGAAATCATCTCCCTGGACATACCTAACCCCAAGCCCTGCCCTGAGCACCGTTTTGGTGTATTTCCCGGAAAACCCATTGCTGTTGTCCAAACTAACTTCCAGTTCCTCTGCCCCCACAGATGCAGATGCACGGATATCCGGGTCCACCTTCAGAACAGAGCTGATGAGATCTTCGCAGATGTCTATCATTTCCGCGAAGTCCATAGCGGGGACCTCAGGGCTTGCCAGTTCTATTTCTCCATATTCAGCCACGCCCGGAAAATCGTAGTCCACCTGGGTACCATATTTGGAAAGCTCGAGGGCAGTCCGGAGCAGGTCCGCCTCGGAACCGGGCCTGCTTCCGCTGGCCATACTCAGCTTCCCAGACTGGATCACCCTCACGGTCTTGGTATCGAGCCTGCTTTCACTGGTGCCCTCAAACGTGCTGTTCTGAAACCTAACTCCCCAGGAACGACTCACCCTGCGATAAAGCTCGGCTTGAGCACCCTCAGGAAGGTTTTCAAATAGCCTGCCCATCACTTGGCACCTCCCACAATCACGTTTTGAATCCTTATTGACGGGCACAAGCCGCTTGTCGGAAGGGGCATCTGGCCTCCTTTGCCGCAGCCGCCTGCACCATCCCGCGCCTGGACATCGTTGCCGATCATGTCTATGTTCTTAAGCGTAGTGAACACGTTACCCATGAGTTTTACGTCCTTGACAAGTTCAGCAAGTCTGCCGTCGCGGATCATGTAGCCGTGGCCTGCCATGAAGTTGAACATCTCGCCGTTGGTCTGCCCGCCGCCGGATCCAACTGCGTAGATGCCAAGTTTGATGTCCTTGATCATATCTTCGAACGTGGCTTCTCCCGGGGCGATGCAAGTGTTTCTCATGCGCACCAAAGGCGGGAACCTGTAGTCAAGCGCCCTAGCGCTACCCGTAATTTCCTCTCCCATTATTCCTGCTGTCTCCCGGGAATGGAGCCGTCCGACCAGTACCCCGTCTTTTACAAGGTAGGTGCGTCTTGTAGGGACGCCTTCATCATCATACTTGAGGTAGCCCCGGTTCTTCGGATACTCACCTGTGTCGTAGATGGTGAGGATGTCCCTGCCCACCACCCGGCCTAAGGTCATCGCCTTTGCCAGGTTGGGATCTTTGTACGCGTTATCGGCTTCGCTGAGATGGCCAAAGGCTTCGTGGACAAACAGCCCGGCCAGTGCAGGATCACACACCACGGTGTACACGCCGGCTTTTACCGTGGGAGCATCCAGGAGCTCAACAGCCAACCTGCACGCTTCCCTGAGATCATCGTAGGCATCCAGCATACAGTCAAACCCTATGGAGCTTCCCCGGCCAATCCGCTTGGAAACGGTGGTCATCCCCCTCCGAGCCGTGGCTGCCATGTTAGACCCTATGTCCAGTTTTTCTTGTTTGATATATGTGCCTTCGCTGTTGGCGAAGTAGATTGTACTAATCTTTTCATTGTACACGATCTGAGCTGCGGTTATTGCCTTGTCATACCCAAGAATGAAATCCAAATAACTATCTAGGATCCTTATTTTTTCACTGAGGCTGACGCCACGGGGGTCCAAAGTGTACTCGGGAACGTACTCGTCTTCGATGACCGGTGCCGGGGCAAGTTTGCTTTCTGCACCCAGCCTGCCACCGGCAAGTTTGGCTTGCTTGGCGGCGGACCTTACAGCATCCTCAAGGTCATCCAGCTTGTTGAAGCACGCAAATCCCCAGCCGCCTTTGTGCAAAGCCCTGACATTACCTCCGTAAGGGGTGTCCCTGGTGATGGTATCCAGAGTCCTGCCCTGATAACTGATGCTAAGCAGCTGGCTCTCTTCAAACCGGATCTCGCAATAATCCACGTCTGCAAGTTTGAGAGCATTCCTTAGGAGGTCCTTCATACAGAAATGTCACCTCTTTCCCGATTTTCCCGGTTTTCATCCTTTTCCAACACTACCTTGACTCTCCATTCTGCAAATTCTGCTCCGGTTCCTTCCTTCGGGACACGAAAAGTCTGGGTGTGGCAATGGATTTTGTTGCTGCATCTACCTTGAGGTTGACACAAATGAGATAATGGAGGTCAGTATTGCACAGGTTTAGGCCGAAGTGCCGGAAGCAACACACATTACAAAGGGAAGTGATTCCATCATGGTATCCAGAGCAAAAGCAATGGCAGTACTGGTAGCACTGAGCGTGGTAGTGATCCTATCCATGGGAGCGGTTGAAACACGGCTACTCCAGAACCATTTCTTCAACGCTGCGGTTGAACAAGTAAAGGCCAGCGCCCAGCAATTGGCCGGGGCAGTAGTTGAACTTGACGTACCCGCCGAAGACAGCGAAACTTGCCGTGAGGTGGCTGCCTGGATTTACTACAACACAGGACTCAGGGTGCTTATCACTGACTCTGCCAGCACGGTAGTGGTAGACTCATCAGCCGGGGAATCCCTGGCCGGGGAAGTGATTGAGTCGGAGTTGCTCAAGTCAACCATCGCCACGGGAAAGACCAACTCATTTGAACTGCCGGCAGCAGGGCAGGATCAGGTGGCCGTTTCAGTTCCTTGGCAAACAGCGGATGGTATCTCGGGATCGCTCATAATTGTGGGCCCGCTTAAGACATTTGCCCGGGATGCCACGGACCAGATTAAGCCGTTTATCTTGCAAGCAGCAATGGGCGCCATATTGGTCGCGGCAGCAGGCGCGTTTGCCTTGTCCTCCGGCTTATCCAAAGGAGCTGCCTCACAGGCCGCGCCTGAACGCGCTGGGCACGATGATGCTGAGACCGGCAGCCTATATGATCAAGCCCAAGGCAATGCAGGAGAACCAGAAGACCACGGGGACGAAGTAGCAGACCAAACAGGCGATATCGGAACTACCGTAACCCAAACTGAGGAAGAACAAACCGGGTAACTTTAGGGAAGCAAAACCGGGAGTGGATTGGACTTGCCCGCCACCTGATTCACCGGAAACTCGCAAAGAAGACCGCAAAGAGATAGACGGGCAGGGCTGGGACAGGGGTTCACGCTTAAGGTATGGGGACTTACAGGGCATGAACCCTGGTCAGCCCAGCCCGCTGTGCAATCTCAAGCGCCTGCCTGTACTCGTTCCATGTAATCCTTCTGCCGATCACAGGGTTCCCCACGGCTCTGTAACACGGCCGGTACTGGTCCATAATGTTCACGTAAGTATCTTTGGAGATGTGCTCGGCGATAAACTCCATGACCTTTTGGGTACCCGCCTTCCCCCTAGGCAACACCAGGTGCCTCACCAACAGGCCCCTTACTGCCACACCCCGGTCGTCGGTCACCAAGTCCCCTACCTGCCTGTGCATCTCCTTAACTGCTCTGAAGTTGACCTCAGGGTAGTCAGGCGCCATGGAAAACTCCTGGGCCGGCTCAGCTTCTCCGTACTTCATGTCAGGCATGTAGATGTCCACTACCCCGTCAAGCACCTGGAGGGTCTCCAGGGAGTCGTAACCTCCGGTGTTGTACACTATGGGGATCTTGAGCCCCCTGCAGGCAGCCAACCTTAAGGCAGCCAGGATATTGGGTACCACGTGGGTGGGAGATACCAAGTTGACGTTGTGGCAGCCTATCTCCTGAAGCCTCAGCATGATGCGGCTTAACTCCTCGTCGGTAACTTCCCATCCCCGGTCCAGGTGGGCAATGTCATAGTTTTGGCAAAAGATGCATTTGAGGTTGCAGCCGGCAAAGAAAATAGTACCTGAACCCCGCCTGCCCACCAACGGCGGCTCTTCTCCGAAATGGGGGCCAAAACTTGAAACTTTGGCTTTATCTCCGGTCCGGCAAACGCCGGCAGCGTAATCTCTTGGGCGCGTGCCGCGTTTACCCCTGTCATCAGATCCGGATAATTGCTCTTCAGACGGCCTCCGCGTCACTCCGCAGCGTCTCGCGCACAATACACACGGCGACATAAGCTCTTTGCTTCTCTCGATCTTTTGCTTCCACTGGCTGTCAGTGAGGGATAAGTATGCCGGAGGCCCCGGCTTCACCACAAATGTCTTCATGGATGCAGTGTAAAGCCATCACCCAGATACCCGGCTAAGTTTGGGCACCGCGATGGCACATTCACCCCTTCCTGTTTAATTGTAGCCTGTCACACAAAATACGGGTTCAGCCTAACCTTTTGTTCCACGGCAATTTCAGGATAGTCATGGCAGGTGAACACTATAACCTGAAACCTGCCGGACACCTCTCTCAGTATCTCAATGGCTGCCTGCCTGCGGGCAGCATCAAAATGGATAAACGGGTCATCCATGATTATAGGCGGGCACTTGCCCTGGGACATAAGATCGGCTATAGCCAGCCGCACGGCAAGAAGCACCTGATCTGCCGTTCCCGACGAGAGCAACTCCTTTTCCGTGGTCCCGTTTATTGGTTTGCCCCGGGACTCAGAATACAAGAGTGGGCTTAGGTCCTGGGATATCTCCATCTTGGTGTATCTGCCTTTGGTCATGTGCCTGATGTATCTCGACGAAGCCTCTGACAGGAGATGGAGTACGCCCGAAACAGCCCTGGAACGCGCTTCCGGGAAAGTGTCCCTGAGTATTTCAAGGATTTTGATCTCCCGTTCAATGCGCTCCAGCTGTCGCTTGGCGGAGTCAAGCTGTTCCTCCACCCGGGCAACATCTTCGATCCCTTCGGTGATCCCTTCGAGTGCACCTTCAGCCCGGTCTTTCTCCCGGACAAGTTCTTGGAATAGCTGCCTTTTTTCATCCAATGCTATTTCTGTTTGACCTATCCCTTCAGGAGACATTTTGTACTCAATATTTTCGTTCATTTCCCTCTGTGCAACGGCCAATCTTAAGGCAATATCAGACTCCCTGCGGTCCAAGTCTGCTTCATCCAAGGCCCTTATCTGCCCCTCAACTTGGTCCCGTTCCCTTTGTTTTGCACTGAGTTCCTGTTCTATGCGCTCCAATTGTTCCTCCAAGTCTTCGGAAACCGGCCCTAGTGCTAAGATATCCTGGCGCTCTTCCTCCAATCTTGAAATGCCTTGACTAAGGGCTGAAATCTCTGCTTCCAGCACCTCCATGGTCCAGTCTCCCAACAAATCCTGGGCCCTTGACCGCAAGTCTTTGGCTTTGCCTTGGAGCTCTTGAAGCTTCTCAGCTTTATCAATCAAATCCTCAAGACACGTACATCCTGCCTGCTTGAAAATGGAATCAATGGAGCGCGTGATTGATTTAACGGTCTCTTGTATCTCTCCGATTCTGAGGCCTTCGATCCCGCCTCGCAGCCTCGAGCTTGTCCGGGTCAATTCCTCAATTTCCCGCCTTAGGGTTTGAAGTTCCTCTTCAACGTCTGATACCTCTAGTTTTTCCAATTCCTCTTGGTCCATGGCCAGTTCCTTAAGACCGGCAACTACAGCCTGTTGGGCCTGTTGAGCTTGGGTGCGCAAGTCTTGCGCAAGCTTCTTGGCCACTGTGCTAAGGTCTGCCTCACATACGTCCGCGCCTGCGGCAGATACCAGATCACGCAGCCGCCCACAAGCCGCCTGAACCTGGGCCTCGGAGTCCCTGTATTTTTGGAATGCTTCCGACAGGGCTTGTGGAGTGGCCACACCGTAGCGGTCAAGTATTTGGGCTAGGTTTTCCCGGGACTGTTGGAGCTTAGCCAAAAACTGTTCTGCATCAGCTGCCATTACCCTTAAGCCAATGATGTCGGGCACCACTACTTCCGCCTGTTTAAGAGCGGAAACCCTCGTGGCTCCAGGTTCAACCGCCTCAAGGGGACCTCCGTCAATACTGAGGCTAGCGTAAACTCCAGGCTCAGGGATAATCTCAACATCAAGCCCAGCCGGCATTTGGCTCATTGCCGCGATCTCAGCCGCCAGGGCCATGGCTTTATTTACATCTTCTGCCGATACAGGCATAAGCACCGAAAACTCCGACTTGGCATTCTCGTGCTGTCTGATAGCTTGTTCTAGGGCATGGGCACGGCGGGCTAGGGAATTAACTCTTTCAACATGTTTTCGGGTTTCAAGCATGAGGGACAGCCGGGCTTCCAGCTGGGATTTGCGTTTCAGATCTTCTTGACAGGTCTCTAACTGCCGCTCATACTCCTTGCAGTCTTGTTCTGCCCGTCTTAGAGACTCTTTCTGGTGAGCCAGGAGCTGGTTGAGTCTAACAGCCTCATCTGCCTCCGCTGGGTCTATAGGCCCAAACTTCTGTATCTCTGCTTCAGCTTGTCGTGCCTGGACTAACAGGGCCGCGGCCTTGTCCCGGATTTCCGAAAGCCTGGATACCTCCCGTTGAACCTCACTAATGTCACGATGGAGTTGTTCCAACCGGAATTTCCTCGAAGCTTCTTGGTGGAGCACGGCTTTTCTCTCAGACAAGCACTTTATGTCAGGTTCTAGTTGCTCCAGCTGCTTAACCAGTTGCTCGCGTTTCTGTTTCAGGTTGTAGACTTTCATGAATTCCCCACGTTCACGTTCATAGGCTGTCTTCGCCTGGGCGTAAATCTTGGCGTTTTCCAGTTTTCGCTCGAGTAACTTAATCTCCCGCTCTAGTTGTTCCACCTCTTCCGTGAGGCTTAGCAGCTTGGCCCTGGCGTGTTGTCCCTGCTGTACCTTGTCTGTGACTTGCTTCAGCCTTGTCTCCAGTTCCTCTACGCGGTTGAGGGCAAGGGTAAGTTCGCCTAGGCGGGAGCCTCCCCTCAGCCCTGCCCTGAGATCGCTGATCCTCCTGGCGGCATCGTTAGCTAGTCTGACCACATCCACTCCGCCGCCCAAGACCCGGGTCTCTATGAGTTTCTGCAGGCCCTCAGGCCCTGTGGCCAGTTCATCCTGAGGCACGCACAAGCTGGCGGTATATGCAGCTTCGGGGCCTTGTTGGGGGAGTCCTAACAGCCCTGAAACTATTTCCAAGATCCTATACTTGTCCCGTACCCTGGTCCCGTCAGGCCTTATCAGGATATTGCTGCCTGCTTCAAAGTCCCTTACGATTTCCCACTCACCGTCCTGGGTATCCAGCGTAAGTTCAATCCTGAACCCCTGCTCGCTTCCCCAGCTGGCCAGCCGGCGCACGTCTTGCCGGGTAGTGGCTGCATCGGTGAAAAACCCCAGCTGTACTGCTTTCATGATACCTGTCTTGCCGGACTCGTTTGGGCCGCACACAAACACCAAGCCAGGGGGAAGCTCTAGGACATAGTCCTGGAAGGACCTAAACCCTACCATCCTTATCCGCTTGATACGGACAAATTCTGCATCAGCACACAAACCGCGCACTTCAGTGCTCATGGCCTTATCACCGCTTTCCCTGAAAGATACAGCACACCGCGCCGTAGGGCCTCCTCGAGGAGCTGCTTCTCAGCCGAGTCCTGGGTCCCGGCAATCCGCTCAGCCATTATTTCACAAAACGCCCTGCCCACAGAGTTGGGAACAAACTCGCCTGGATCCGGCTCGTGGAAGGCCACGCGGCTTGCATCGATTTCCACGTAGAAGAAATGCCGGGCTATCTCTTCCTCAAGCCGGGAAATATCCAGATCATGAGCCCAATCGGCTTCACCGGTCAGACTGCCCTCAAATTCTAACCGCAAAAGGGTTTTGTCTCCCGCTTCCTGCATTACCCTCTGGATCACGGCATCAAGATCAGGCATAAGGCTCAGATCCAAAGTAAGCTTCACCCATTTGTAGACTCCCACGGGTATCTCTTGGATACGCAGGGTATCCCCGAGGGAAACCAGAGTAACTGTACCAGGAGATGGGGTTTCACCGAATCCCAAAGTTTCGGGTGTCCCCGGATAAAGGGCTTGGATGCTCCCTTGAGACCACACTTGCCGGCTATGCCAGTGTCCCATGGCTATGTAGTGGAACGGGCACGATTCAATATCCTCGCGACTTACCAAAGACTCTAAGGGGTCTATGGACAGCCCTGGCACATCCACAGAAGCGTGGACCACCGCAAGCTTGTACTTGGCATCGCTCTGTGACGCCAGAGACATAAGCCGCCTCAATGGGCGGTCCCCTCCCTGTTTGGCTGTGCAGGCCGCCGCAAACACAGCCACACCGGGGCAAGGCGTGACTTCTTGGGCTGCTTCGACAAGTACTGTAACGTTAGACGGCAACCTGCCCAAGCGGGTGATAGTGTGGTAGATCGACGCAGAGTCCAGCACATCGTGGTTACCTGGCAGGATGTACACCGGAACCGGAGCCAGAGAAGCGAAGCAATCCAGCACATATCGTGCCATATCCAGGGAAACTGCGTTGCTGTCGAACAAATCACCTGCAATCACCAGAAAGTCCGAACGGGTCTCCCTGACTGCATCCACGATATTCTTGAGGGTTTGCAGCTGGGCTTGCCTTATCTGCTCGCCCAACCTTCCCAGCTTCCTGAACGGACGTCCCAGATGGAGGTCTGCTGTATGGATAAACGACGGCACTCAAATCACCCCCTCATGGCCTGCGAGTATGTGTTCGCCGCTTTAGGGAGAATCCCTTTTGGAATTCCGCTGGGCCTACCGGCCGAGACCACCTATTATCATACCAAGGCGGGATTGTCCCCAGCCTGTATCAAAACCATATCTGAACAGGAGGCGCAAGCCATGTGGAAAGAGTTTAAAGAATTTGCCATGAAAGGTAATGTGATCGACCTCGCAGTGGGCGTGATCATCGGCGGCGCATTCAGCAAAATAGTAACTTCTTTGGTCAACGACCTGATCATGCCCCTGGTATCGCTGCTTACGGGCAAAGTGGATTTCTCCAATCTGTTCTTGGCCTTGGATGGAAAGGTGTATCAAACCCTGGAGGAAGCAAGAACGGCAGGCGCCGCGACACTAAATTACGGCAACTTCATCACAACAGTTGTCGACTTCGTGATAATCGCGTTTGCCTTGTTCCTCTTGGTAAGACAAGTGAACAAGCTAAGGTCAATTGCAGCACCTAAGCCTGAACCTCAGCAGCCGGCTCCTCCTGACACCAAGACCTGTCCCTTCTGTCAAACGGAGATCCATATCAATGCCATCAGATGTCCCAATTGTACGTCAGATCTTCAAGGATCTTGAAGGGTTTGACACTTAGTGTCTGGAAATATTCTCCCGGCTTCGCTGGTACATTCAGGGGGCCTGAAACCATTTAACAGGAGGGATATTATGGTCACACTGCCTAAACGGTCCGAGGTGCCTGTAGAGCAGACCTGGAACCTGGCCGACATTTTCCCAACTAAAGAAGCATGGGAAGCAGAACTTAAAGAAGTAGCTTCTTTGGTCGGCTCGGTCACCAAGTTCAAAGGCAGGCTCGGGGAAGGCGCAAAAACTTTTTTGGCATGCTGTGAGGCACTAGAAGCCCTGATGAAAAGGGTTGTAAAGGTAGTCTCTTATGCTTCGTTGCATCTGGCAAGCGACGGCACCAATCCTGAATACCAGGAAATGGCCGCACGTGCCATGTCCATCGCCACCACCATCGGAACTGAAACGTCATTCGTCACATCAGAAGCGTTAAGCCTGCCCGAAGGAACCCTTGAGAAGTACCTGGCTGAAGAACCGGGGCTTGAACCTTTCCGCATCACCATAGAGAAAATGATTGAACGCAAACCTTACCAGCTTCACCCTGACACTGAAGCAGCCTTGGCAGCCCTTGGTGAAGTGCTAGGAGCGCCTGCCATGATTTACGAAAGATCCAGGACCGCCGATTTGTCGTGCAACCCTGTAGCTGACAGCAAGGGTACGCTCCACCCCATGGCCTTCGGCGACCACGAAGATCACCCCGATACCGTGCTCAGGCGCAATGCTTACGCAGAAACCACCAGGGCAATGAAGGCCTACCAGAATACCTACGCAGCCACATGGGCCACTGAAGTCAAGAAGAACGTGGCTCTGGCAAGGCTCAGAGGCTACGAATCAGCCATACACATGCTCTTACACCAGCAGGAAGTTACCATCGACATATACAACAACCTGCACGACATCATCCTCACGGAACTGGCGCCCCATATGCGCAGGTATGTCAGGTTGAGAAAAGAAGTGCTAGGACTCGACAAGATACTGTATTGCGACATAGAAGCCCCGCTGGAGCCCGAATATGAGCCTGAGACCACCTGGGAAGAAGCAAAACAAATCATATTAAGCGGCCTTTCGGTGTTGGGCCCGGAGTACACTGAGATCATGGAAGATGCCCTAAACAACCGCTGGGTGGACTGGGCTAACAACTTAGGCAAGCGAACCGGAGCATTTTGCTCATCGGTGTATGGTGTCCATCCGTATATCTGCCTCAGGTGGGATAACAGCCTGAGGGAGGCGCTTACCCTGGCCCACGAGTTGGGCCATGCCGGACAGGGAGTGCTTGCCCAGCGCTACCAGAGTTTCAACAACACCAGGCCGACCATGTTCTTCATTGAAGCACCGTCTACGATAAACGAAATACTGGTGGCCAACTACATCCTTTCACAGGATACAGATGTGCGCAGGCGCCGGTGGCTCATCATGCAGCTCCTCAAGACTTATCACCACAACTTCGTGCGTCATTTGATTGAAGGCGAGCTGCAGCGCCGTATATATCCCCTGGCAGAACAGGGCCGGCCCATAACAGCCAATCTGCTCAACAAGATCCAAGGCGAAATCCTGGATGAGTTCTGGGGCGGCGAGGTGGAAATCGACGAGGGCGCCAGGCTGGTTTGGATGCGGCAGATCCACTACTACCGTGGATTGTACCCCTACACCTATTCGGCTGGGCTCACCATCGGCACGGCAGTGGCCAAAGCCATCAAGGAGCAAGGGGCACCTGCAGCTGAAAGATGGATAGAAGTGCTTAAGCTAGGGGGAACCAAGAAACCGCTGGAACTGTCTAGGATGGCAGGAGTGGATATGACTAAACCCGATCCAATCCGTGAAGCCGTGGCCTTCGTCGGCGAATTAGTGGACGAAGTAGTGAATAGCTTCTAGGCAGGGCAGGCTATACCGGCATTAGCCAATCCCGGCCTTGGGACCGTCTCACGAGCATACGGGTATGGTGAACCTGCTGCGGGGCCATGGCCGCTCAATCTGAATCAGGGGGGAGACAGCTATGAAGCACAAATTGCAAGCCTTTGCCGGAAGGATGGTGGCGGCTGCAGGCCCCACATTGAAGCGGTTTTGGGCGTCTGTAGGGTTTACGGTCGCGCTCACTGTCACATTGATCGTGAACACATCGGTGCTCTATCCACAACCAGAAGAAGACCTAGCCAGGCTGTCCATGGCCCTCGTAGCAGGGATACTGGCATCGTGGTGCGGGGTTCTGCTGTGGGAGTCGTGGAGCTTCCGGGACGCTGCCCCCAGGCCGGACTCTACACTTGTAGGTAACCTGCTTGCCTTGGGCTTGGGTTGTGGGATCAGCTGGGCCGGGTTCGCAATGCTCAATGGACTCACCTTCGTGGCAGTAAGCAGGCATGTAGGTATATGCATCTTCCTGTTTCTTATGTTCTTCGTAATACCTAATTGGAAAAAGGGCCGCAGCCTTGAGATGTATGTGGTCAGGCTTTTCACCCAGGCAGTGATTGCCGTATTGTTTGCTGCAGTGCTGTTCATAGGGCTCACGGCCATTACCGTTACGGTAGATTACCTGTTTTCCCTGGATCTCTCCCACCGGATTTACCTGCATACCTGGTTCGTCATGGCCGGTGTGGTAGCTCCCTTCTTGTTCATGGCAGGCATACCTGAGCCCGGTTCAAGTGTTCCGGAAAGCGACTATCCGAAAACTCTCAGCAATCTTGTGATGTACGTAATCACGCCGGTACTGGCAGCATACACCTTTATTCTGTACCTGTACTTCACCAAGATCCTTCTAACCCGGAAGTGGCCTGTTGGGCTGGTGTCCCACCTGGTGTTGTGGTATGCGGCGTTCACCACGGCCATATTGCTGTTTACCCGGCCCCTGGCACACTCTAACCGGTGGTCAAACGCCTTTTCCCGGTACTTCCCGATTGGGGTAATCCCCCTGCTTGGTATGATGTTTGCATCCCTGGGCATCAGGATCAAGCATTACGGGATCACCGAAAACCGGTACTACGTGCTGGTGCTGGGGCTGTGGCTGCTTGGCATCATGCTCTACCTTAACCTGTCCAAGGCCAAGCGAAGCATTGTGATCCCTGTTACCCTGGCTGTAGTGGCGCTAATGTCTGTGATAGGGCCATGGAGCAGTTTTGCCGTGTCCAAATGGAGCCAGAACCGCAGGCTCGAAGGGATTTGTGCCCGGTACGGTATGCTAATAGACGGGGCTATCCAACCATCACCCCAGCTTTCCCAGGAAGATCGTCAGGAAATAGCCGCCATCATCAGGTATTTTGACAACTATCATGACCTGTCAGATGTAACCTTGTTGCCTGCGGGCTTCACTCTGGCAGATTTCGAAGAAGTGTTCGGATTCCCATACATGAGCGCAGATATCCCAAGCCCCGTCCACTGGTTCTTCTACGAGGCCCAAAACTGGAGCGTGAACATAAGCGAGTTTGATTACTTGTTTGATTTTACCCGCACATACTACGAAGACGCCCTGCTCCTCCTCGAAGACGGCATTACCGTAGCTTATGACGATGAAGATAAGCGCATATCCGTCACTTTAAATGGCATCCCCGAATGGGAGGGCTCGATTACGGACTTAATGGCATCCATCCAAGACAAGTACGTAGTTTCAGACGGCCAGCGCCTTGAGCCCAATGAGAATCTTAAGCCCGGAGACAGGGCGGCTGACGGAACCTTTAAGCCTGAAGATATGGTGTTTGAAGTTCAAAGTCCCAACCTGCGGATGAAGCTTGTGATCGACAACATACGGTGCGAATTTTACCCGGACAGCCGGGAACCCGAGATCTATTATGTAGGATTCCTCCTGCTTGTGAAGAGATTGGTTTGAACAAACGGCCAAATAATCAGTCAAGTAATCAGTCACGGGGGAGGCCATGGAGCCTCCCCCGTGACTTTTATACTCACCCTACTCCTGGATGGGGATTTCCACGTCCATAAGAGGTGCATACTGCTGGCAACCGAAAACGTCTCCGTCTCCAGGGCTGCCGCTGGGACTGGTCCTGTAGAAGGTGAACTTAATGGCACACGCAGGGTCGAACTCCACAAAGTCGCTGAGCCTCTCCATGGGCACGTTGAACAGCTTGGTCACAGTCTCGGGTGTCAATGCCTTGCTTGCCTTGACAGCCTCGTAGTTTTCCCGGCTGTTGAAGATAATGTCGAATGTGATTTTGTCAGGCCCTGCGTTCTTGCTTCTTATTACCTTGGCAAGGTCCACAAGCTTGACGGTCTTCATCTCCATAGCCCTCCCTTATACTCCTGCTTCAGTCATATGGATTTGGAACAGCTCCAGCGGGTCGTTAACAGGAATCACGTGGTTGAGTGTCCACCTGTAAGCGGGTGAAGCAGGGAATACTTCGTCTATGATAAACGCAGCAGTGCCTGCAGTACCTTTGACTTCGGGCAAGCGTGCGTAGAACAGCTGCCTTGAACCTATCATAGCCACTTCATAGGCCTCTTCCTTGGTTGGGGCAATACCTTCAACCACGATGCACAGCTCATGAGGCTGGGCGTTGTTCATAGGTTCAAGGTCACCCATGACTCCGTTCTTGCCGTATACATGGAAGTGAACCTGATGCTCGCGGCCCTTGAACCTTTCCTCAACCTGGCTCTTTGCCCATTCAATAACCTTGTCCACATTTGCCACAAGATAAGGATCCCTTATACCGGCGATACCTATATAGCGCTCACCGATCTTGCCGGCGCCTTCCAGCTTGATCTTGATCTGGCCTTCAGTGGGGATGAACTTGGGTCCGGTGATCGCGCAAGTCTTCTCATCGTACTGCCTGTAGCTACAATTGGTCATGTCCAGGAGACCGCCTGCCACGTGTTCGTAGAAGGGGTTGGACCTTTCGTACATGGCGTGGGCAGCAACTGATTCTACAGTGCACCTCTGTTTGGGGTGCATGGCAGTGACTCTTACTTCATCGTGGGTGATGGTGCCGATAATGGTTTCCTTTGCACCGTAGGGCTCAGCACAGAAGGAGGCGCATTCCATGACCTTGCCGAGATAGTATGAAAGGGCCTCAGGGAATCCTTCCCTCAATGCCGGGGCTGCGAAAATGCATGGGTCGCTTGAACGTCCTCCGATGATGACGTCGGCTCCCATGTCGAGCAGCTTCATGAAGGGATGAACGCCGGCCACTGCTACGATCCTATCGGTTGCCTCTGCCTCTTCAATGGTAAGGTTGGGCCTTCCGTCCAGTCCTTCGATGACAACGCCTTCCTTGAGTTTTTGGATAACATATTCAACGGGTACCTCAGAGTAGAAGTAACCCAGCTTGAACTTAGGGATGTTGTGCTTCTCTGCCAGCTTCTTAATGATATCCACATACATGTCGACACGGCTGTTGCTTCCTGTGTCGCCTGATGAACCTATGAGCATGGGCACGCCCTGCTTCCTGGATGCTACCAGCAGCATTTCAAGGTCGTGTACCTGCCACTCGTAAGGGCTGACAGACTGATCCGCACCAAGGGGTGTGGGCCCGATATCGTTGCTTCCCGAGTCGCAGCAATAGTAATCGGGCTTCTCCTCTACTCCAATCCAGAAGCTCTCTTCTTTGGAAGGAGCAAATCCCAGGTGCCCGTTAGGACATAGAATTTTGAGTTGTTCTTTCTTTGACACTGCTTTGTGCCCTCCTCAAGACCTATTAGTAGATAGGCGGTCATAATAGGTTATTACCACATCGGCACCTGAAATTCCTTCCTTGGTTTGGTTAAATTTCGAGGAATTTGATCAAATTAGACAAATTCTTATGTCCCGATCTTGCGAGAGATGGAGAACTTGTAACGATCCGCACGGTAATGGGCAATCTTGTACTCTACGGGAACTCCCGTTTCAGATTCAGCTACCGATTCCACAATAAACACTACAGCGGGATCTTCTAGCTTCAGGTAACGTGCCACTTTGCCCGATGCCAACCCTGCCTCAAACGTCTGCCTCGCCACAACCGGCCTTAGTTCATGATCAATACTCTCATAAAGGTCAAATGAGGAAAAGGCCCTTCCCTGAGAAGCCCAATCCAAAGCTATGTCTGCGATACGCTGGCCGATCTCAGGCCTAAAATACGATGTGTATATGGCCAGGGGTTGTGCGTTAGCAGTTCCCAAGAGCACAAGTCTCAAAACAGGCACCTGCTTGTTGGCTTGCAGAATATCGTAGATTCTGTCACTTGCATAGACGTTTCGTACTTCAAGCACTGATGTCTGGGCAATAAGCCCTTGTCCGGTCATGGTCGTCCCAAAGGAGGTAATGCGTTCGAGAGATTGCTGGATCTTCCGGCTGGACACGTAAGTACCCTTGCCCGGCCTCTTCACCAAAAAACCCTCTGAAACTGCCCTGTCAATAGCCTGCCTTACGGTTATCCTGCTTACGTTGTACATGTTACAAAGTTCCCGTTCAGACGGAATGGCAGTTCCTTCAGGATAAACTCCGGATTCGATCTGCTGCTGGATCAGGTCTTTCAACTGTATGTAAAGCGGAACATGCCCTTCCTTGTTTAACATCCATTCCCCCCCCTTTCTCTACGTCCCTCTTGGACCCTGTGGCACTACTCCCCATCTCATGCAACATATTCATCGCCTGCCATTTAGGACTGCCACAAGCTGACATTTTATTATAACTAACGTCCGGCAAGAAATCCAACTGTCCTCATGGAGCTATCGGAGTTAAAGTATGAACTCTTAAGCAAAACCGGACACTTGATTATTTGTACAAAACCATAGTAACAATTATCTTATTGATATACAAAGCTGACAATACAAAACTACATGCTGACTAGGTGTGGCGGCACGCCGGTATACCGCCTGACTGCCGCCACACCGGTACACAGAGTCTACGCCTGACCTCTCTTTAGCACCCTGCCAGGTAGTTTGCCTGTATGTTCGCCTTTTTCGATGACTAGCTGGCCGCTTAACAATACGTACTCGATCCCGACCGGATACTGGTGGGGATTGTCGAAAGTTGCCACATCGATCACATTATGCTTGTCGAAAATTGTAATGTCCGCCCAATAACCTTCCTTGAGCAGTCCCCTCTGCTTGAGGCCCACCTTCTTAGCAGGCAGATAGGTCATCTTCTTGATGGCTTCTTCAAGCGGGATGATTTGCTTCTCACGCACGTACCTGCCGAGTATCCGCGGATAAGTGCCGTAATACCTAGGATGCACTGAGCCACGCCCTAAGGGGCCATAAGGTGCCACCGCCCTGCCGTCTGTAGCGAAAATTGCATCAGGGTGCTTCATTATGTTGATCAGATCTTCTTCAGACATGGCAAAGTAGATTGCCTTGATGGCCGCTTCTTCCTCAATCATTAGTTTTACTGTAGCCTCTGCCGGGCTCAATCCCATGTGGTCGGCGATTTGCTGCACGCTCATCCCCTCATACTTCCGGTTGGCCTCAGTCTTGAGCATGGCTATCCTTATGTTGTCCCAACCGCAGCCATGGGCGGGGTTCTCCCAGTCTTCACCGGGATTGTCCATCTCCCTTATCACCCGGGTCCTAATGGAGTCATCCTTGAGCAGTTCCACCATCTTACCTGCGCCTTGCTCGCGGACCCAAGGCGGCATAAGGTCAATGAGCCCACTGCCGTAAGCTACGTACGGGTACACATCAAAGTCCACATTGATACCGGCTTGCTTGGCGTCGTCGATCATGTCCAGCACTGTGGTGCTCATGCCCCAGTTGGGACGGAAAGCTGCCTTTAGATGAGAAATTTGAAGTGAAACGCCGGACTTTTCAGCAACCTCCAGGGCTTGTGAGATGCAGCGGACAAGCCCCTCGCTTTCGCTCTCCAGATGGAAGGAAAATATTCCACCGTATTCTTTGACCTTCTTAGCCAACTCAATCAGCTCTTGGGTGTCAGAATACAGGCAAGGCTCGTACTGGAGCCCTGTAGACAGCCCGAAGAGCCCGCGGTCCATTTCTGCCTGGAGGAGTCCCAGCATCCTGTCCATGACCTCAGAAGCGGGCTTGGACTTGTCAAATCCCATGACGCCGACTTTTATGGTGCCATGCCCTACCAGAGGCGCAAGGTTAAATGAGAACCCTTCGTCACCTTGTATCTCCTGCAGGAAATCTGCTTGGGAGGGCCATTTCCACTTCGCTTTTTCTTCATCACTTAGGATTACTGTGTTAGCCAAGTACTGGATCAGATCATCAAAGTGCTCTTCTGTCACAGGCGCAGCAGTAAAGCCGCAGTTCCCGGTAACTTCGGTGGTAATACCCTGCCTTATCTTGCTCTCGCCCCGCCGGTTGACAAAAAGGGTAAAGTCAGAATGGGAGTGAATGTCGATAAACCCAGGTGATACCACTAAACCCTCGGCGTCAATCGTAGGACGGTCTTGGGCATCCAGCTTGCCGATGGCCTTTATCTTGCCATCCTTAATACCAATGTCCCCTACAAAACCCTGCTTGCCTGTTCCGTCGATAATCTCCCCGTTCTTTATTACCAAATCAAACACCGTGTGTTACCTCCTATCCGGATATCAGGCACCTATTCCCGCTTGTGAGGCATTAAACGATAAGGGTTGCCCACCATGAGCAACCCTTACCCCGCTTTACCTACCTCTCGCTTCTTACCCGAATACTCCGTTACTTGGCCAACAAGCCGTATTGTTTTGTGCCATTAACGAATTAGGTAAATCCACTCTTCGAACAGGAATCTCAGCCTGTCGATGAGCTGTGCACAGCGCTGCATGGTGGCGTTGGCGAACGCGGCACCAAAGGACACCATCATTACCCAGCGTCCCAGCTTGGACAAGGCATTTATCCCGCCTGACAGCTGGGAACCTGTGCTCTTCATTGAGAATAGGAAGTAGCTCACCGTGGCCAAGGTACCTACTACTACTATGATGTTGTTTACGCTGTTAAGCGGTACACATGTGGCTGCGATCTGGCGCACAAGTTCCGACTGCACGGCACCGCGGATGGCAATGGCGGAACCCATACCCATGAGCATCGCAGCCGGATAGCGTCCAATCCATGCCGTGGACTTGGACATCTTTCCGAACAGGCAGAGCCCCAGTAACACGGGGACTATGGTAAGGTAGTCGCCCTGAGCAATCTGCCCGAAGCCTTTGGACTGGATATTGGACCAAGCCATGACGAACGCGTAGCCTGTTCCCACTCCGATAAATGCACTCTCTGCTATGTTATAGAACTTGTTCTCTTTGATAAGGAACGAGAATGCTGCAAGGGACAACAAAGCCGAGAGCCATATACCAAGGTCAGTAGACATGCAAAACCCTCCTATGCACTCTGATTCCCGTCAATTCCCCTCATTCTTCTTGCTGGTGAAGTGAATAATGTTGCCTGCAACGATAAATCCGATGACGAGCAAGTGGGCAAAGGACTGTGCATCCATGTTAGCTGATGCTTTACCTGCGTAACCCATAACCGTCTCGTATTCAGCAGCGCCCTTGAGTCCGCCTACGAGGCCCACAATCTGGCCTGAAGCCAGGTAAGGCTCGACAGTGGGAGCAATCGCCGCTGTGCAGGCAGTGAAGATTTCCACTCCCTGGTATGGCTCCAGCTGTCTCACGTACTGCTGGGGGCCAGGGTTACCACCGGAAAGTCCGATGAACATCTTGCAGTCAGCCACTGTCTTTACCCCGTCCATAATCGGATACGAGGTCACAGGATTGCCTCTGGAATCGACAGGGGCTGCTCCAGGAATATCTGCAAACAAAGCTGCTAACCCGGTTTCGTGCCCAGACAAGAAACCTAGATGTATAAAGTCCTCACCATAAACTTTGCCCTGCTCTTCCCAGGCAGACATGAGCATTCCGGGGAACCTGTTGCCTTCGGCAACAAATGCCACGGTAATCACTTTAACGTCCTTATCCATCAGGTGCTTGAAGATAGCTTCTGCTGCCGGATGGATGTCAGCAGCTCCTGATGCTGAATAGTCGAACGAAATCAGAACCTTATCCCCTGGATTGAGTTTTTCTACGTGCTGATAGCCTTTCTCTACCCAGGGGGTTACAGACACAGGCATACCGACAGGGAATACCAACGGCAACAGGATTGCCAGAACGGTTAACAGATACATAAACTGTCTGCTAATACCTTTCTTGCCGGTGTTATCGTTTGGTGCTGCGCCCACAAAAAACCCTCCTTACCTTAAACTCGAGCCATGCGCAGGTTTACAGATAGCTTCTGTCAAGACCGCAAATCACTCTCAACCCGGTTTGGACGGCTCCAATTGCTGCTCCTATCATAAGGCCGCGCTGAGCTGCCATGTTAGGTGCTCCCATAACCCAGGTAGCTGCCTTGGAGAACCAGGGCACGAATGCCTCAACTACCGGAGCGTTACCCAGCAGAACGATGATACCTGCTCCCAGCAGCAAGGAAGCTTCGAGGGATTGAGCCCTAAATGCCCTAAATGCTGCGGTTACCAGGTAGAACATGTTCATTGATACGAAGGTGACCCCCAAGGGCAGCATGATCCTGTCGTACAGCCAGTTAAACACATGATGATCCCTGCTAATCACACCGGTAACTGCAGTAGCCAGGAACAGCCCGATCACTATCACGCTGTTGACTTTTTTCCATGCCTCTTCCCGCTGGTTTGACAGCCTGCCGATGTGCACCATCAACAGGTTAGCTGCGCTGACTACGATTGCGAAGGCTGCGATCAAAATCCCCCAGTCCTGCAAATGGGTTGCAGCAGCCTGAATTGGAGCTATGTTGAAGAAGTGAGCTATCAGGATGATAAACCCACTTATGACTGCTATTGCTACTGGTACTTCCGTACGCATCGCGCGTTCTCACCTCACACTACTTGCTGATGATGGAGCTGATAATGTCCGATCCCAATGAAGCAGATATTGCACCTACTGCAATGAGTATAGTTGCGATAACTTTACAAATATCGCCGCCCCGCACCATGCCAAGCTGAGCTGGATCCTGGGTCAGGTAAGCTGAGATAACGAAGATCTCTTCAGCAATAAGGGTGTAGTCGCAAGCTGCAACAAAGAAGTGAAGCTGGGTAGCCCTGGCGGTACCGGCAATCGAGATACAATCCAAGGCTGCAGCCGACTCGGCCAGGTAGAGTGCTTCAGCCATAAACTGTCCTACCATGAATGCAGCCCCAACCTGCTCGCGGTGCATGATACCTGCACAACCGGCGGCATAAGCAAACTGCTCGGATGAGAAGAACAGGACCTGCTCAGGCTTAAATGCTTCCGGCCTACCTGCTTCGAGGTAACCTTGCTTGACTACGTCCATAGCTACGACGTGGGTAGCTCCGTACCTGTTGACAACCCACATAGGTACGTCGTACCTGGCAGCCAAGGTAGCAACATATTTCATCAGAGTGAGACCTGCCAGTGTCTGAGCGGTACTGGCGTCGGTAATTTCACTACTACCTACTGTGAAGAACAGGGGTTTACCCATCTCCGCACATCTACCAACAGCCTCATCTACTGCATCAAGTGCTGGAAGCCTTGCAATCTTTGGCACTTTGCCCTTTTTGGCTTGATTGCTGTAGTAAAACATTGTGAATCCGATGATTATCAAGTACAGGAATTCAAACAGTCTGCCTTCAGGTAACATTTGTTCATGTGCACCTCCTTAGATTTGCGTATGCAAATAAGCAGTGAAGCTGACGGCCAATGACATGTATCACCTCCTAGGCATTGTGCCGCAATACTGTGCCTGGCTTGGATTCTGTATGTTTGCCTTCAGCCACAACAGGCACGCCATTGACCAGGACATAATCTATACCTGTCGGGTACAACCTCGGGTTATCAAAGGTAGCGTTATCGTTGATCGTGACCGGGTCGAACACTACAATGTCTGCCTTAAACCCGCGTCTGACCAGTCCCCTGTCTTTTAGGTTCGCGCGCGCTGCAGGTAAGGATGTCATTTTCCTCACGGCCTCTTCGAGGCTAAGCACGTTGCCGTTGATGGCATATTTCGAGAGAACCCTCGGGAATGAGCCGTAGCTTCTTGGATGCGGAGGCCCTGATGCCAAAATACCTTCAGGCCTGAGTGCACGCCCGTCAGAACCTACCATTACAAACGGGGCTTGCATTATGACCTTCAGATCGTCTTCCTGCATGGAGTAGGTAACCAACTGAGGATTGAAAGGCTCCACTAGCCTTAAAGTCGTTTCAGCGTAATCAAGCCCCATCATTTCTGAGATTTGAGCTATAGACTTGCCTGCATACTCCGGCTCAGGCGGATACCGGCCGATGAACAGCCGTTCTGCCCCGCCTCTCCGGCGGAGGTTGCGGATGACTTCCCGCTTGATCTTCTCGCGGGTTTCAGGATCTCTGAGCCTGTCCAGGAAATCCTGTTTGGTTCCGGCCTGGGCCCAACGGGGGATCAGAGACCCGATGATGCTGGAACACGCCGCCAGGTAAGGATATTGGTCGCCGGCCACATCAAAGCCTCTCTTCCTGGCATCTTCGACCATCCTAACGAGGATATCGGCATATCCCCATGTTGAAGGCCCCACACACTTCATGTGGGAGATCTGTACCCTGGCGCCGCTTTCCCTGGCCACGGTCAGCATCTCCTGATATGCTGCCAGTATGCCAATGTTGTAGTCGGCTTCGTCCCTCAAGTGGCATGAAACAAAGCCATCGTACTCAGCGACTATCTTGGAAAACCTGATGGCTTCCTCTGTAGTGGCATAGCTGCCCGGCGCATAGTAAAGGCCCATAGACATACCGAAAGCGCCTTGCTCGAGAGCTTCCCTGAGCAACCTCTCGGCTTCCTTATACTCCTCTTCAGTAAGGTCACGGTCAGCATAATCAGACACGGCAGTCCTTATGGATGCATGTCCGGCCAGCAAGCCGATATTGACCGAAACCCCCTGGGAATTTACCACATCTACGTATTCGTCCAGGGTTTTCCAGGGGAACTCCTCTTCCCAACCGTACAACTCGTACATATGCTTGGCATATCTTTCAGGGAAGTAACCAACCAAAGGAAATGCGGAGTCGCCGCAGTTGCCTGCAATCTCCGTAGTGATGCCCTGCATCACAGAGCTTCTGGCGGTCCCGTCGATGTAGACCTCGGCATCGGAATGGCTATGGATATCTACAAAACCAGGACACACAATTTTACCGGTAGCATCGATTACTTCATATTCTGACTGATTGTCTTTTCCGATCTTGTCTTTCAAGTTCCGGGACACTTCTGCAATAGTGTCGCCATCGATAAGCACATCTGAGTAGAACCATGGATTACCGGATCCGTCTACCACTTTGCCCCCGGTAATCAGGATCTTTTTCTTGGGTTGGGTACTCAAGTAACCACTCCTTTCGGCTTACCGTCCGATGCACATCATAAGCTGAGCCATTACCTGTATAACACTGCAGGGTGTCTGTAATGGCCCAGTCGTCTAGCACTGATTATTCACTTCCGTTTCCGGTTAAGAAACGCCTACACCGAACCAGTTGTTATTACCGGTATCAGCCTGTAATGATCTCTTCGATGCAGAGTGCCAAAATTCCTACTTGTTTTGAGAAGAATTTTGAACGAATGAAACTTGGGTCATTAATAGACCCTGCTTACGACGGCTTTTGTAATATAACGATATCGAGTTATTGTCAACCGGCTTGTATACACAAAAGTGAGTTACCATGTACTTGGAAAAGCAGAGGCATAAGGTTGCCGAGAGGCCGGATTTGTGAGGAGATTATTCTGAGTTAGGTGGTTATGCCTGCCGTCATCTGTATCATCTGTTTTTCAGGTATCGCCTTGCATCTGATGCATCCGAAGGAGCTGGCCGAAATCCCGGACATACACTTCCGACATGGCTTTGATTTCTGCCTGATGGTGCTCTGACGACTTGTCGTACACACCGTAGGGACGCATTCCCGCCGCCCTTATCGCCTTTATTCCAGGCAGAATATCTTCGAACACAATGCAGTTTCCAGGCTCAACGCCGAGCTTGCGGGCAGCCAGCAGGTACACATCGGGGTATTCTTTGCTCCTGCCGGCTTCCTCTGTGGTGGTGAAAGCATCAAAAAGGTGGTAGACTCCGTTATTCTTTAGGGCAGGTTCAGCCAGGTTCCTAGGCAAAGAGGTTGCGGTTCCAAGCTTGATGCCGCGCTCTTTAAGGAACAACAAGTATTCCTTGGCATAAGGCTTGAGGCGTACCTCCGTACTGTACCTGTCTATGGCCATTTGGAACCATTCTTCCATTAGATCCTCAGGGGTTTCATCCAAGTTGAAATACTCAACGGTGTATTCTGCGGTTTCCCTAAAACTCATTGAGCAAATCGCGGCAATATAATCAGCCGGCACGTCAAAACCCCGCCGGCCCAGAAAATCGATGTCTATTTGACGCCACACATCCATGGAATCGAGCAATGTTCCGTCCAAATCAAAAATTGCTGCTTCAAAGTCAAGCACCGGCACTTCTCCTTTTGTCTCATGTGATCTGTTTGAACAATTCTTTCAGTTCCCGCGCCGCCTTTTCTACATCGGCTGCTGCAATTATAGCTGAAACCACCGCAATCCCGTCAATGCCTGTGCCGGCAAAGAGGGGAAGGGTCTGCTTGTTGATACCTCCAATTACCACGATGGGCACAGATACCGCTTGCCTGATACGTTTGAGTTCCTCGATAGTCGTTATGTCTGCATCTGTTTTGGTGCCTGTGGCAAACATAGCACCTACACCCAGGTAATCTGCACCGTCCTCCACCGCTTTGAGAGCTTCTTTGAGCGATGAAGCAGACACCCCGAGGATTTTGTCAGGACCAAGGATTTCCCGCACACGGGCCGCCGGTAAGTCGCTTTGCCCTACGTGCACACCGTCGGCATCTACTGCCAGCGCGACATCCACACGGTCGTTTATGATTAGCGGCACATTGTAGGAATCCGTTATCTTCTTTACTCTCAGGGCAATCTGGTAGAACTCAAGGGAAGATGCGTGTTTCTCCCGCAGCTGGACCAGGGTCACTCCCCCCCTGATTGCCTGCTCCACGGCTTCCTCCAGGGTAGGCGTGCTCATAAGGTCCCTGTCTGTTACCAGATACAAGGTGTAGTCGACGCTAGGTTTCATGGTAGGTGTTCATCTCCTTTTTCCTCTTGCTCCACATGCTTCCCTCATGTTGTACTCTTCAAAGCACAAGGGACCCGGTGCCCAGTGTCCGAATCCACCGGCTTCCCAATCTGCCGCTTTCCCAATTCCCAGCCTTCCGGCCTGCCCAACCTTGCCAATCTCCCCGACCCTCTACCTAACACTCCCCTGTTTGATCCGGGCAACCGGAACCTGTGGTCCCATCTAGAGCGTGATTGACGATTTCATGATTTAGGATTCATAAACCCTTGCCTTCTGGATAAGGGTGTCACCATCCATCTTGCTTACCGCATCGATGATACCCGTCCGGAAGCTTCCGTACCCCAGGTGTTTTGTGGCTTCGTAAGCAAGTTCACCTGACAGCCCCATTACCAGCACACCGCCTGCCGCTGCAATCAAAGGGCTGTAGCGTTCGCCATCTAGTACCCCGCAGAAAGCCCCCACCAGGGAACTGCACATACAACCTGTGCCGGTAACGTTCGACATATGCTTGGTCCCGTTTTCTATATAGATAGTACGCTTCCCGTCTGTAATAATGTCGGTGGGCCCGGTGATGGCAACTACGCAGCCGAACTTCCTGGCAACGTTTTGTGCCACCTGGGTGCCCTCGTCAGTACCAATCTTCTGGTCTGCCTCGGACACCTCTACACCCTTAGTATCAGCCTCCAGGCCTGCGGTAAACCTGATTTCAGACATGTTCCCCCGCAGTACGGTAACCTTTACTTCAGCCAACAGCCTCTCAGTGGTCTCATTCCTGAGAGCAGAAGCTCCCGCCCCTACGGGGTCTAGCACCACAGGGATGCCCAGTTCATTTGCCTTCTTGCCTGCAGCGACCATGGATTCGATAGTCCTGCGGTTAAGCGTCCCGATGTTTATCACCAACGCAGACGAAATAGAAGTAATGGTTTCCACTTCATCGATGTCATCTGCCATAATGGGCGAGGCGCCTATGGCAAGCACGATGTTGGCACAGTCGTTGACGGTCACGTAATTGGTAATATGGTGGACAAGCGGCTTTTTGGCACGAATATCTTCCATCATGCCGATTATCTGGTGTATTACTTCTCGTGACATTTTAACAGGCTCCCTCCTGTGTGTTCCGGGCAGGATCAGCCGGCAGAGTATCGGCTATGAATCCTCCCTTTCGGTTGTAATCACCAATCCCCGGCGGTACAAATCATAGAAGTGATGTGTTGGCCCGTGGCCTTTTCCTATGTCCAGTGAATGCTTGATTGCAGTGGTAACGTAGTCTTTAGCCCGCTTAACTGCTTCGTACAGGTCAAAACCTAATGCCAGGTTTGCGGCTATAGCGGAGGAAAAGGTGCACCCAGTGCCGTGAGTGTTCTTGGTTTCTATGCGTTCTGAGGAAAAATGCCACATCTGCTTGCCGTCGTACAACACATCCAGAGCATCTCCCATGGCATGGCCGCCTTTGACCAAGGGATACTTGACTCCCATCTCGTGGATGCGCTTGGCCGCTGCTTCCATGTCTGCCACAGACCCTATCTTCATCGCCGTGATTTTCTCAGCCTCGGGGATGTTAGGCGTGAGCACATCTGCCAAGGGGAGGATTTCGCGGATGAGTGTGTCTGCTGAATCGGGATCCATTAGAGGATGGCCGTTCTTGGCAACCATGACAGGATCGACCACCACGTTCTCGGGTTTGTACTCTCTGAGCTTCCGGGCTACAGCCAGCATGCACTCAGCCCGTGAAAGCATGCCTACTTTGACTGCGTCAGTCCCTATATCTTCGAAAATCGCATCGATCTGCTTTTCTATCATCGGAGGGCTGACGTCCTCAATGTCGATCACCCTGAAGGTATTCTCCGCGACCACCGACACGATCACGCTCATCCCGTATACCCCATGGGCTGAGAAAGTCTTGAGGTCGGCCTGTATACCCGCACCTCCGCTGCAGTCTGATCCGGCGATAGTGAGGGCTTTTTTGATCATTGTTGCACGTCCTTTCCACCTTCTCGACCAGGTTCCGATGTATTGGTTCCCGGTATGCTGTATAGACTCTCCTGTCAGTTTGCTTTGGGGGGAATGTTGGAATGCCAGCGGGAATAGTTCCCTGGAAGGAGACCCGGCCATGCAACCAGAGGCCCTAAAATTCAACAAGTGCCCCATCGCAGGAGGCACCCGTCAAACATCCTGTTTGTGTCTGGTTTGCTTCCCTACGATGGTCTTAACCAACAGGTTCAAAGGGTCAGGTCTTACCTTTCTCAACTCCGAAGAGTTCCCCCGCAAACCGTTTCCATGTTCAGGGTATAGCGTTTCAAGAAGATTGTCAACACGTATAGGGCGCCATCGCATACGGTCAAGAATTGACCAGTTCCTCATTCCGCAAACCAAGTCGGGTTTTCGCCTGGTAGCAAATCGGCCACTTTACACCGCTTGTTTTCAGGAAACCATCGATTTTGCACAGTCTAAGGACAGTCAAGGAAACTTGTATCAGAAGTGCCAAAGGCAACAACCAGTTTCTGCTAATCCTTGAAACCCGCCCATCGCAGGGAAGTGAGCTTTGAAGAGCGCGTTCGCCCGCGGGAACAAAGGGGAGAGAATTGAGTTAGAGCCGCGCAAGACCAGGTTGGAAAATCTGTCTGTGTAGTGGATAGTGAAGCAACAATGCCGCCAACAGCTAGTGTTTCCCATTCCAAACACGCGTCTTGACTCGAACAAAGCTAATTCCTTTCGCTCATTTCTATCATTTCAGCCAGAACTCTTCTTGCCAGTAAGGGACTTGGTACATTTTAGGACACCACTTGGAATGGGTAAGTGCATCGGTTGCGGTTGGCAGATCGCACCAAGAAGTAACTAATGCAAGCCTGAATCACATCTTGGGAACAAGGCCTGTCATCGCTCCGAATAGGCAATTCTAGGCTAATATGGGTTTACGAGACAGGTATGATATGATAGCCTCTTCTCAGGTCGGTCTGATTTTTCTGAATATCCACAAGGGGACTTGACTATGAGAATAACGTCTAGCAAAATACTTGGGATTCTACTCGCTCTTGCCATGATGATGGCTGCACGTTGTTATCCTGTATATGCAAGTGACGATATAGGTGTCGGTTTGAGAGGTCCTACTAGGCTCTTTGTAGAAACATGCAATCAGTTCTTTTCTGACCCGATGAATTATCGAGCCCTAGATAAGGATCAAACAGATGTATCGCTAGCATTTTACCAAAGATACCTTGAGAAGTATAGAAACCAAGATTTCGCTGCCCTTTGGAAAGCATTCCTCAATGAACTCTATTGTATTACTTGGTCGCAGATCCAAACAATGAACAGGTCGGGCAACAGCTTTGAACCTATGACCATTGATCGTTATGTATCTGATACTTTCTATGTTCTGGATTCAACCACTGAACATATGCCAGGAAAAACCTTCGAATTGCTGTATACAGTAAGTGGTGGTTATACCTTTGAGGGAAGACGAATCGTAGCATACACCGATGCGGTACTCAACATAGACTCTTTCAATGCAGGTGCCCTGTTTACATATACACTAAGGAATATTTCTACCAACGCTAGACTTGGACCGAATAATCTGAGTGTCACATTTTCCGCCTCGTTCAATTTGGATCTGCACTTCAACTCGCTGAGAATACCAGGTTTTGAATGGTGGATTGAGAGTTTTGGCCCCTACTCCGGCAGTGTTACTGGATATGCATATTGATTAAGTAGACTATCCGGGTGACCGAGATGCCCCTCGGTCACCCATTCTGGGTTCATTATCCGAGGAGGCCGAACGTGTGATAGATAAGATCAGAGAATATGTCAAGAACCAACCGTTCAAATTCATGAACGCAGTGCTTGTGCTCGTCTGCTTTTCCAGAGTACGTTGGCTGATATGTCTTGTTTGCCTTTGTGCGATTCCCATGGCCATCAAGACCATGGCTCCAGAACATCCCTATCCCAAATCGGTTTCCATTGTCATGCTACTATACTTCACGGCCATTTTGCTTGGTAACATCGCATTCGCTCTATCCAGCTGACCTACGGGAACTTGCAACTATCAGCCAATACTGCCATAATATTGTATGCAGGCAGTCTGATGACCCAGAGCATCGATACTATTGTTACCAAGGCGGTCATGGGCATGAGCAAAAGAGAGTGGTTCGTTTTGGGTGCGGCGATCACAGTTGCACTTGTTTTCTACGCGACAGGCCGGGCTGATTTACATGACACTTTGCAGAACGCCCTGGTCTTCGGGGTGTACATTGTTGCCCGTTTAGGGCTTGGTTTCCTGAAGATATCCGAAGATGTCAAAAGCGGCGTAATGGCAATAGTGGTAGCTTTACTGCTTATCTGGAGACTCGATGCATCATCTCTCCTTATCGTTGCCTTGGTCGCACTCAACTTCTTCACCGGAAGAGCAAAGCGGAAGTCCCGCCCGTGAGCTGACAATGCGAAGCTGACTAACCATGCACTACTCATTGACTGGCCGAAAATGGAGCTTCGCGTCCGAGAAAGCCGCGCTTGGCCGTAGTCGTTGTAAAACCAACGGAGACAACCGGTAAAAACATAGGACAGTCCCGAGCGCACAAACGATCAGAACTGTCCCCGTCCTTGATGTTCTGTTGTTCAGTTATTCACTTAACCTGTATTAAGTGTCACACTTGGCCTCCAACTTCACGAATCCCGCCCAGCTATGGAGACTCCTCCTATCAGACAGTATGGTAATATCAACGCACCCAGTTCCTTGACGTCACGGCTCAGGGCCAACAGGTTCGACTTGAGGTGGGTGAACACGTTCAAGGAGAACATGCAGTCTTTCACCCTGCCAACCTTCTCGCCGTCCTTCACCAGATATCCCAGGGCAATATTACCGGTAACCGTACCTGTGTACGGGTTACCTGCCCATGCACCCATGGTGTGATCGATGACTATGCCCTGTTTCATCCCTCTCAGGAGATCTTCCCACGGTGTTTCGCCGGGAACTACCAGAAGGTTATTCGGGTTGGCTCCTGCCGGTGAACCGGTTCCGATAGGCTGCCTTCCCAGCCGGTAGGCAGATTCGAGATCTAGCAGGTACTCCTTGAGCACTCCGTTCTCGATAAGAGGCGTTCTCCGGCATACAACCCCCTGGTCATCATAAAGCTGGGTTCCAAGCCCGCCGTCCAAGGTGCCGTCTTCCACAAGGGAAAAAGCTGGTGCAAAAATCTGCTCACCAATCCTACCCTTGAAGGGGCTGATTCCCCTCATTACAGCCCGCCCGTTGAGACAAGCCAGAATCGGGGATACAAGGTCCTGGAAACCGGAAGGAGTGAACAGCACATCATATACACCCGGCCTGACCTCAACATTCTTCCGGCCGATTTCAAAGTCTGCCTTGAGTGTTGCTTTCATGCCTTCCAGGTCGCAATCCAAGCCGGTTGACGCATTCCAATCCCATGACTGCAGCAAGTTCTGCCCTTCGACAAACTGAAATCCTGCAGACACTGTAAACACGGTCTTGTCCAACTGGGCATCAAGTCCCCGGGTGTTAGATATGCTCTTGCGGCTTATGGTCTTGCTTACGTTAGCAGAGCCCTGGATTGCCGGATCGAAGGCCTTGATGAACTGGATAAGTTCTTCTCCTATTGAGATCATCCGATCCACATCTATATCCGCAACTGCTTGATCGTATACCTTAGGATCCGCTGGAGGCTCAGGTTCCGGGAAGCTGTAACTTACTTCCGAACCAAACTCAGCCACATCCAGCGCATTTTCAAGCAGTTCCATCTCTGTCCCTGGCTTGGTTGAACTGGCAACACCAAGCTTGCCTGCTTTGATTACCTGCATCTCTAAGCTTAGGGATTCGGTACTCCCGATTCGCTTCAGCCGGTTTGCCTCGAAAGACACCGAAGTATTCTTGGACTCGGTTGTCACCAAAGTGGCTTCAGCACCCCTGGCAACCGCCTCTTCTAACAATTTCCTCATTTCTTCTCACCTCCCACAATCACATTCTGAATCCGGATGTGGGGTGAACCCTGGGCTACCGGAAGAGGGCCCTGCGCTCCCTTGCCGCAACCGCCCGGGCTATTCTTGTACACGAAGTCGTTGCCTATCATGTCAATGCTCCTGAGGGTATCAAACACGTTACCGGTAAGGTTCACATCGCGGACCATCTCGGCTATGCTGCCGTTGCGGATCATATAGGCTCTTGACGGCGCAAAAGTGAACATCTCGCCGTTGGTCTGGCCGCCATAGCCGCCCTGGACGTAAATCCCCAGGGAAACCCCTTGAAGCATTTCCTCAAACGTGTGTTTTCCTGGACCTATGCACGTGGTGCGCATCCTTACAATCGGCGGGAATCTGTAGTTTAGGGCGCGGGCATTGCCTGTAACCGCTTCACCCATTTTTGCAGCGCTCTCCCTGGAATGCAGGTGCCCGGCTATAACACCGTTCTTGATGAGGTAGGTCCTCTGCATGGGAACCCCTTCATCGTCGTACTTGCACTCACCGCGGTTGGGCCCTTCGATGCCGCTGTCGTAGATGTTAAGGTCATCCGTGCCGTACCTGGTCCCTATCTTGAGGAGCTCCTTCATCCTCTCATCTTCGTCCAGATCGTCAGCTTCGCTCAAGTGCCCGAAGGCCTCATGCACGAAAAGCCCTGACATATCGGGGTCGAGGATGACAGTATACTGCCCCGCTTCTACCACAGGCGCATACAGCATCTGCCTGGCAGCCTCAGCGGCTTCTCTGATCTCGTCTTCGAGCCCGAGGGCGACGTTGTAATCACTGTTAGAGCCAAAATTGACGTAATCCTGGGTGGTGAGATCATCTTTGGTCGCAATGGCAGTGAGCCCGCCGCCCAGGTCCATCTTTTCCTGGTAGATGTATGTACCTTCTGAGTTAGCAAAATACCAATGGGTATGCCTGTCGAAATACCTGACCGACGATGACGTGATTTCAGGACACCCCAGGATAAGCTTGTTGTAGCCTTGGAGAAGCTCCATCTTGTCCTTAAGCGGCACTGCAAAAGCTTCCTTGCCGAAATTCCCGGGCACATGGTCCTCTACCGGTTCCACAGGGTACAACTTGATGTCTTTATTGAGCCTTTCACCGAGAATCTTTGCCTGGGCGCAAGCTTCTTCCACCTTCTTTTCCAGGTTGTCCAGCCGGTTAAAGGACACGAATCCCCAACCACCCCGGTACAGTGCCCGTACGTTTCCGCCTGCAGACACAGTTTGGGACACGAGTTCTATGTCGTTGCCCCTTAGGCGGATTGCGGTCTCGTGGGTTTCTTCAATCCGGATCTCACAGTACTCAGCAGTTGAATGCTTGAGGGCCTTAGCCATAAGATCCTTCATGCGCGGGTCCACTAGAGAATTGCCTCCTTTCTATACGCCAGATACCAATTGCTTGACACCGGCATTTCCAAGATCGCCATTTCTATCCAGAATTGTCATACCACCGGCCTCAAATGTCAATCTATTGCATCGGATCAGATTTGTCAATCCTGATATTTATATTCTTAAATGATAGATTTAATATTTTGATCTAAAGCTAAATTCTTGTAAGACCCTGACGGCATCCAATAGAACACATGGGATACAACAGCGTCCTGCCTGCAAAAACACAAAATCCGGGTAAATACCCTCGAAGGTAAGATTTTTGGCCTCAAGTCCGAAGCACTGCCAACGTTTCTTATAAGGCACGATTATACCCATATTCTTGCGCTGAAGGACTTACCACGGACAAGGTCGAATATTTAAGGTCGAATATTTATAGAACAGCCATTTGTTGGCAGATAGAACCATCTAACGTTGAACATACCTGCGTTTTGGACGAGTTGGGAGGTGAGGCCGGCTATTGGATGTCATTTCTAACCCCTAACTCCGGGCACTTAAGACAAGCACTCAAGATAAACAGCCCGGTAGATCTTTGTCCTATGAAACCCCGTTGTTTTTGAATGCACTAAGCAACCCAGCAACAGACGCGGCCGTCGACAATCCACCATCTGCAATGATCGTTCCTGTTCCTGATAAACCCATAAGCCAACGACAAGTCTTGTACAGGAGGTCAACGGAATGAACCCCAGACTTAGGTTGCGGTATCTGGCTGCCCTGTTAGTGATTTGCATCATCCTCCCCCTCACACCGGCGTTTGCAGCTCCCACCGATATAGCCGGTCATTGGGCCCAGCAGGCGCTCGAACGTTGGACCGGTTTGGGGATAGTCAAAGGATATCCCGATGGCACAATCCACCCTGACGGTTCCATCACCCGGGCAGAATTTGCCGCTCTCATTAACCGAACCTTCGGGTTCACCCATGCTGAACCGACAGGGTTCCTCGACGTGGAAGACAGTGACTGGTTTAAGGAAGAACTAGACAAAGCTAAGTCTGCCGGATATTTCGTGGGTTATCCTGACAATACGGCCAAACCCGGAAACTTTATCACCAGGCAAGAAGCCGCAGTGATCTTCGCCAGACTGCTTGACCTGAGCTATGCCGACGGCGTAGAACCATTTGCCGACGACGCCGAAATTCCTGAATGGAGCCGGGAAAGCGTCATGGCGTGTGCCGGGCGAGGGCTGATCGAAGGCTACCTCGACGGTACATTCAGGCCCGAAGCAAACATGACAAGGGCCGAAGTAGTGACTGTACTGGACAGGCTGTTCGCTGAAGTTGCCAACGAGCCCGGTGTTTACGGCACGCCTGAAGCGGCGGAACTTGACGGAAGTGTGGTTGTAACCTCGCCTGATGTCACCCTCCAGAACTTCCGCATCAAGGGAGACTTGTTTATCGCCCAATCTGTCGGGGAAGGCAAGGTATCCCTGATAAATGTGGTGGTTGAAGGCAGGACACAGGTGAGCTCACCAGCCCACATCACCTTGGACGCTGAGTCCTACATCGACCAAATGATCCTGGATGCGGCTGCGGACATCTCAGGCGCCACCGGTATTGGCACCCTCAACATAAACGTGAGCGGGTCCGTGCTGGATGCGATGCCCGGAGTCTTGAAACTTGCCGACTGGGTCACAGCAACCATCGCCGGGGAACTGGTTGAGGGCAAGCCTGAGTTTATCCAAGCCTTCGGAAACCAGTTTGAGATTGACTCGCCGAGAGAATGGAGACTGGGCGATCTTGACGAAGGCAAGCTGATAGTAAGCGACACAATCGGCAACGGTTCCATCATGCTCGCCGAAGGTGTGACGGAAGCAGTCTACACTTCCCCGGAAATCCACATCGAGCCTTTTGAATACCTGGTCATGTCATGGAACGCCGACACCCCTGAAGACACCTGGGTAGAAGTTACCGCCAGCGTGTGGCTGGACAACCAAGACGAGTGGAGCGACTATGTGACCTGGGGCAAGTGGAGCCCGTTTATCAAGCGGTCATCTCAAGCATCCATGTCATCGTCTGATTCACCTTATGTCAACATAAGCCAGGACGAGATGTACATCCGCGGCAACCCGGCCGAAGGGGACACCGCTTCCAAGATAAGGCTTAAGGTCATTTTGCACAGGGATGATCCGTCTGTAGAGTCTCCGGTGCTTTGGTACCTCCACGGCACGGTAAGGGTCACAGGAGTCGAGCCAACCAAGGTCTTTAGGGATGACTTGGGCGACAATCCTGACTTCACCTGTGAAGTGGAAGTACCTCAATATTCACAGTCGGTCCGTTCACCGCAAATTGCCGGCGCCATATGCAACCCCACCACCACGGCGATGCTGCTAAACGGCGTGTCAGCCAGGGAAGGGGCACCGCTCAACCTGCTGCCTGAAGAAGTAGCCATGATCTGCTACGACTACAGGGCCGGAAACTACGGCAGCTGGTCCTTTGCCGTGGCAACCGCCGGATCTTACGGTTACAAGTCTTATGTAGAGTACTCCACAATCGAAGGCATTAAGAGACACCTTAAGAGCGGCGCTGCAGTAGGAGCCAGCGTGGCCTATTCCAACGACCCTGAAGATCCCCTGTACCTGGAAAATGCCACAGGGTCCACTTCCGGCCACTTGATAGTGCTGAGAGGATACTTTGTGGACGAAGACGGTGTAGAGTGGTTTATCTCAAACGACGCCTTCAGCCCCACCAACGAGCAGGTCCGCAGGTTCTACAGGGTAGATCAATTCGAAAACTGCTGGAGCAGGTACGCCATATACGTAGTCGAGCCTGGTAAGGTACCCGGAGTCGGAAAGCATGCTCCCAAGCGGCTGTGGGCAGACCTCAAGGAAGTCGAACCGGACAAGTATGTGCTTGTGCACAAGTCCGAGCCTGTTGTCACGCCCAATAGTTCCATCAACAGCCGGCTGGGCTTCATCGCCTACATCGACGAGCCTGAGGTGTTCAGCGGCGCCAATACATCGGTTTACGAGTACATCAACATCGCTGACCACCGTGGCGATCTGATACCCCTGTCCCAGGATCTGCTGTCTAACAAGAATTTCAAACTGTACGTGGCCAACGCAGACGCTTACCCTGGCAAGCTGTTCGTCGTAAACAGGAACAGCAACATCGAATATCTGGCCTTAGCTACTGTGGATTCTACAGATTATCTCGTCCGGGACGGCGAGATAAGCCCCAACGAGAAGGCAATCGAGTTTGGCGTAACTGACGTCCAGGAGTTCCTGTCCGGGCTTAAACCGGCTAAGTTTGCCAAGATCAAGCTGTTCCCCGCAGGCACAGTAGTGGAAAGCGCCAAAGACTTCAACAGCAAGGCCGCCAAGATACAAGGCGTGCTTGAGGCCGGCGATTTCATTGCGGTGCTGGCATGGGATAACGAGACGCTAAGCACGTACTCTATCAAAGAAGGCCCGGCGCTACTGCCCTTGTCCCTGAGCTTCCCCGAGGAAGAAGTCTCCCTGTGTTTCCATGACTTCCCGTACACCTCTGAGCTTCTGGGACTTCCTGAGGACTATGAGGGGACTATCACCTGGGCCAGTTCCAACCCGGATCTTATATCCGTGGATGAAAACGGTGTAGTGTCCCTGCCCTATAACAGCGGAAGCGCCACCATTACCGCGACTGCCGATACCGACGGGGTATATCAAGTGGCGAGTACATCGTACACGATAACAGTGTCACGGCCGTATATAGACGAGTTCCACTGGGGCAGCATAACCCATCCCAAGGTGGGCGAAACACCGTCAACCGTGTACACGATAAGCGAGGCAGATAAGTGGCCCCTGTTCTGGATAGACGGCGGATACCCGAGGGTCACCTGGGAAGGAGAATTTGACGAAGAGGGCAAGTTCAAAGCCGGCGAAGCCTATTCAGTATCCATCCAGTTCCAGACCAACGAGTTTCCTGGCGGAAACAGCGCCTACTTCTTCTCCAACCCGTTTACCGCCGACATGATCGCAGGCCTGCCTCAGGTTGGCGACGACACCGGCACCGGTGCTACAATCACCGCTGTAACGGTAACCAGGAACTACTCCTACCGGGTGACGGTGAGAATCGAATATTCGCCCCTGCAAGAAGTAGAATAAAGTCCTGAGTTAGCACAACGCTCGGCCACAACACTGAGCCCCCGGTTGATACACCGGGGGCTTAGTTTGTCAAGAAAAAGCTTCGTGTACCACCGGCTGGCACCGCCCAGAATGCACGGCACACGGCCTGGCTTGATTCAGCCGGGCAGGGCCCGCGTCGCCTAGGACGCGCGGCAGCCCTTTTTCCTTTAGTTCAACTAACTACCCTGCCGTCACAACCAGCAAGTGCCAAAGCGCCAATAGCGTGTTGGTATAGGTTTATGAGATTCTCCCCAAAACCGAGCAATAAGGCCACCAATACCAAGACTGTGGTAAGGCCCAACTTCAGCATGTCCTTAATCCCCTGCTCAACCCGATCCATCCTGTTTGCGCCTACATTTTGCCCCACAAAGGTGGAGATGGCCATACCAAAAGTGAAGTTGGGCAGCATGGCAAACCCGTCAATCCGCATCACAGCCGTGTTGCACGTGACGATCCGGTATCCCATACTGTTAGCCAGAGCCTGCACAAACACGGCTGACATAGAAAAGATGGCGCTGGTAATCCCTGCGGGCAACCCCAACCTGAGCAGTTGGCTCAGCAAGTTTCTTGTCCGGCTTCAGGTTTGAGCGGTTTATGCCTACAACATCTTTCATCCGCGCTAGCTTGACCAGACATAGTGCCGCAGACACTGCCTGGGAGATAATGGTTGCAAGCGCCGCACCTGCCACGCTCATGTTGAGCCTTGCAACGAACCAAATATCTAGCACTACATTGAGAAAGGATGCAAGTAGCAGCACCATCAAAGGGTAAACGGAGTTGCCGAGCCCCCGCAGCACACCTGCCCCGATGTTGTAAAACCCGCTGAACATGGTACCCCACAGCATGATGACCAGGTAGGATCGGGCAAGCGCAAAGGTCTCAACAGGCGTATTGGTCAGGCGGAGCAGGGAATCCGCCCAAGGTATTCCAATCGCCATGATCACAAGCGAAGACACGAAAATCAGGGTCATAGAATTGCCTATTGAACGGGACAAAGTACTCAAATCCACCTTTTCTTCAACTTTTGTTGTAATTCCTGATGTCCCATACTGCTCCCGATGACCCATAATGGTCCCGATGGCCCAAGATAGTCGTGGAATTCCTTTTGATGTTATCATCGGGCCCATCTTGTCTCGGGATACCCATGTTACCTAGTACAAATACTGCTGGTAGAGTTCTCTTAGTTCGTCATCGTCTTCTTTGCAGAACAGTGCCTGGTTTTGCTTGCGCCAGTACCGCCTAAACTGCCATCCGCCTTTAAGAGGCCCCTCGCCCACAAGCTTCAGGGCATGATGGACATACTCGGTATTGATCGCCTGTGCCTTATGGCTAAGTTCGGCGCCATCAAGGCTTTCTGCCAGCTCAAACAACCGGTCTTGGTATTCCCTTAGCACCGGACGAAGCCGCTCCACATTGTTATCATAGTCCTTAAGCACTGCCCTGAACAGCAAATTGTTGTACTTCCATCGTTTAAGTCCTTGTGTTTCATCTGACATAGCGCAAGACCCAAGGTTGGAGCTGAGCGCATCGCTACGGTAGTCAAACTTGAGCGGCTTGAAGAGCTGGACCTCCGGACAAGGGCCTTCTGTGTACCATATAAGTCCTGTATCGTAATCGTAAATCATGGAAGCCGTAGCCTGGGAACTCACCAGCCCCCCGGCTATCATCCCTATGTTCCTCATCGATGCGACGCAGCCTGTATGCCGGTCCCTGAGCACATCGATGGCACCCTCCAGATCGAAATGGCTCTGTGCCATGAGCTCCCGGCCGCGGGCTTCCCGGTGATATGCCCCGGCAAAATACGAGACTATGGGATTTATGAAGTGCCGCTCGAAGTTGGTTACCTTACCTTGGAGTTCCGGCGATAACTCGTGGAAATCATCTGTCAGCGATACTTTGTTGCTGATGTTGTAGTTGGCATCTAATTTCTTGTAGGCGTAATACCGGCCGACGGTTTCCAATACGTACCCCTCGTAAGGGTCCATGATGAGGTAACTGTTGTGGTAGTAGAGGGGATTCTCGTAGCCCCCGTTACCTCCTTGCCCGAAACGCCGGGTGTTTTGTATGAGGATGTCCAGTGCCTCCCTGGCTGTGGAAGCAAGCTCCAGGGCGGTCCTTAGGTGGTCCATTCCCAGAACTCCCGTCTTATCCACGGGAACCCTGTTGAATGTAGCCTCGTTACCGATGCACACTCCCTGGCTGTTGACACCCATTTCAGCGCCCCACATCCATGAAGGTTTGGAAAGCCAGACATCGTGCTTGACCTCATGAGAAGGCATTGCCACGTATGTCTTAGGCGTGCTCACAGAACCTGCTCGTACCAACAGCATGTACTGGGGTTCATTCGGATCCCGGTCGCTGTTCTTAGCAAAAAACCGCGTGGTGCCGTCGGCTCTCCTCATGTAGAAAGTGTCGCACATACTCCTCCCCCCTCATTGTCCCACTGGGTTGGGATGATATCGTAATGCTGCCTTAGACTGACACATATACCGCCCTGCTAGCAGTCTTGTCACTGCCACTGCCAACGGCCTTGCTGCTAGGTTTATCGCACCTGGCGGCTCAAGATGCCACATACAAAACACCTTATACCACAAAGCCGGCGGAAGTCCTCTTCCGGTAAGTGGAAGCACCTTATTGGGGCATTAGCTGCACCATTGTTGAGCGCCACAAGGACAAAAAAGCCCAAAATGGTGCACTGCGTGCGCCATTTTGAGGTCTCATTCTCTGGAAACACGCCGGATTGGTGCACCGTGTGCACCATCCAACGCCGGCTTTCGGAAGCAACCCACGGAAATGGTGCACCAGATACACCATTTTGCAGTTCCAACTTCCGAAAGATGGTCAAAATGGTGTACCCCGTACACCGTTTTCCAAGACTCAATCACCCACAAACGAGCCGGGAATAGTACGCTACATATATCATTTACCTGCCGCAAGCATATACCAAGAAAACCCTTGCCGATGAGGGCCGGCCCAGGCTCACACCTGCTCATTCACCCAGATACGCCTGACGAACCTGGTCATTCTTCAGCAATTCCTGCGATCCGCCTTGGAGTACCACCTTGCCGGTCTCAAGTACATAGGCGCGCGAAGCAGTGTTGAGCGCCAAATGGGCATTTTGCTCCACAAGCAGCACTGTAGTACCCGCACGGTTGATTTCCTGTATTATCCGGAAAACATCCTTCACTATCATAGGGGCAAGCCCCATGGAAGGCTCATCTAGCAGCAGCATCTTAGGCCGGGACATAAGCGCCCGTCCCATGGCAAGCATTTGCTGCTCCCCGCCGCTCAAAGTGCCTGCAGGCTGCTTTTGCCTCTCCTTGAGTTTGGGAAACAAGGAGAATACCTTATCCAAGTCTTCCTGGATCTGCTTCCTGCCCGAACCTCTTCCCTGCCTGGAATAGGCCCCCAGTTCCAGGTTTTCCATGACGGTCATGCGGGAAAACACCCTTCTGCCTTCGGGTACATGGGAGATGCCCATTTTCACGATATCTTCGGGCTGGCGCCGGGTGATGTCTACGCCGTCAAAAATAATCTCGCCTTCGGTAGGCGTCAAAAGCCCTGAGATAGTCTTGAGCGTGGTGGTCTTCCCCGCCCCGTTGGCGCCAATCAGCGCCACAATCTCGCCCTCGGCAATCTCCATGGATATTCCTTTAAGCGCCTTTATCGTCCCATAGCAGGTTACCACATTCTTAAGCGACAACATCGGCTTCATCTCCCAAGTACGCCTTTATCACAGCCGGGTCTCTCTGGACTTCCTTAGGCGTCCCTTCTGCTATCTTTACTCCCTGGTCGAGCACCGCCACCCTGTCTGCGGTGCCCATGACCATTTTCATATCATGCTCTATGAGAAGGATGGTCTTCCCTGTATCCCTAATGCGCCTAATGAGCTCGGTGATCTCCTTTGTTTCCTGAGGGTTCATGCCGGCAGCCGGCTCATCCAGCAAGAGGAGTTCCGGATCGGTGGCCAGCGCCCTTGCGATCTCAAGCTGCCGCTGCTGTCCATAGGACAGGTTGGACGCTTTCTCATCAGGGTCCACATCGAGGCCGACGAATTCCAGAAGCTCCAGGCACCGCTGCCTGGTTTGTGCCTCTTCTTTCCTCACCCTCGGTATACCCAAGATCGCACCCAAGACCCCTGCCTTAGTCCGGCAGTGCCTGCCTATCATCACGTTTTCCAGCACCGTCATCTGGCCGAAAATCCTAATGTTTTGGAAAGTGCGCGCAAGCCCCGAATCGGTGATCTCATGGGGCTGAAGTTCAGCCAGGTTGCGCCCGCCAAACAGTATCTCGCCGGAAGTAGGGGCATATATGCCGGTCACTAGGTTAAACAACGTTGTCTTGCCTGCGCCATTGGGACCTATCAGGCCCAATATGGCGCCCTGTTCCACAGACAAGCTCACATCGCGTACTGCGGTAATCCCTCCGAAAGACTTGCTCACCTTTCTCAGCTCAAGCACCGGCATGTTCATCCCCTCCTCCTGAGACTTGTCCTGCAACACCGGCGCCCTTTGAACCGGCGCCAGACCCGATTGCAAGATCAACTACCTGCTCTTTGACAGTGCAGGTGTCCGTTGAATCCTTCAAGTTTCCGCTCTTCTTCCTGGTGGCAGCCAGCCCGTGGCGGGCCTTCCCTATCTGAAAGCGCTCAAATACCTTCAGTTTCCGCAATTTCGACCCGCGAAGGCCGGTTGTCCCCTCGCCTACCAGCCCCTGGGGACGCACCAGCATCATAACCACCAGCAATGCCCCGTAGAAAAGCATGCGGTGCTCAGATACAAACGGGGATACTCCCCGGAGAAACTCGGGAGCATAGGTCAATACCACGGCACCGAGCACCGAGCCCTCAAGGCTCCCCATGCCACCCAAAACCACCATGCTTAGGATTTCCACTGACGTCCCGAAAGCAAAGGATGACGGATGCAAGTACCTGAACCAGTGGGCGAAGAGCCCTCCCGCGATTCCTGCCCATCCCGCGCCTATCACAAAAGCCAGCACCTTATGGCGGGTGGCGTCAATGCCCATGGCTACAGCGGCCACTTCGTCCTCACGGATGGCGACAAGTGCCCGGCCGAAACGGGAATTCATGAGGCGTGTCATGGTCCAGTACACCAAGACAGCAGCACATGCCGCTATGGTAAGGTTGGTGTGCTTGGATATCCCTCTCAGGCCAAAGGGCCCACCGGTTATTTTCATATTGAGAATGGCTACACGTATGATCTCCCCGAAACCTAAGGTGGCAATGGCAAGATAATCGCCTTTTAGCCTTAATGTGGGAATCCCTACAAGCAATCCGAACAGTGCGGCGACGGCTCCTCCTGCCACAAGTGCCACCGCAAAGGGCAAATCATAGGCTGCCGTGAGGATCCCCGCCGTGTACGCTCCAATTCCCATAAACGCGGCGTGCCCTAGGGACAGCTGTCCCGCACATCCTGTAACCAAGTTGAGGCTTAGCGCCATTATCACATTTATGCTGGCGATCACCAGCAGCTGGTAATAATATGAACTGAGCATCGTTTACACCTTCTCCTGCAGATTTCTGCCGAGTATGCCCGATGGTTTGACAAGCAGCACCAGTGCCAGTATTCCGAAAGCAATGGCGTCCCTCCACTCTGACCTCAGGAGCGCAACTCCCATGACTTCAGCCATCCCAAGCAGAAGCCCGCCCAACATCGCTCCAGGGATACTACCTACTCCTCCCAACACGGCAGCCGTAAACCCTTTAAGCCCCGGCATCATGCCCATTGAGGGATCCACTGCATTAAAGTTCATCCCAATCAAGACTCCGGCTGCTGCAGCCAAGGCGGAACCAATTGCAAAAGTAAATGCAATTATACGGTTTACACTTATCCCCATTAAGCTGGCAGTTTCTTTATCCTCGGCCACCGCCCTCATGGCTTTGCCTATCTTGGTCTTTTGGACAAGGAAGTGAAGCCCAATCATGAGCCCTACGCTCGTTAGCAAAATCAGCACATCAAAGGAACTAATGCGCAACTTACCCACGTGAAGCTGTTTGACCTCAAAGGGAATCGGGAAAGCCCTTGTCTGGGGCCCCATGAGCGCAAGGGCAAGGTTGCGCAAGAATATCGACATCCCAATAGCGCTGATAAGCACTGCGAGACGCGGGGCTTTTCTCAGCGGCCGGTACGCAATTCTTTCAACTATAACACCTACAACTGCCGCCCCAGCCATTGCCGTTAACATGGCGACAGCAAAGGGAAGCCCTGCTACCTGAGATGCCATAAGCCCTATGAAAGCACCTGCCATATATATTTCACCGTGGGCAAAATTGATAAGACGCAGCACCCCGTACACCATGGTATATCCCAGGGCGATGAGTGCGTACGAACTACCCAGGGTGAGTCCGTTTACAACTTGCTGCAGCAAATCACACACCTCCGTCCAAACCCAAGCAGGCTGGGCGGGGAGCAGGCGGGATTAACAGGACTTGCCAGAGGTGCCTTTGGTCCAAGTCTAACCCGATGACCGTCTGCTCCCTGCCCGTGGTTTGCCTGGTACGCTGCTAAACCAATCTTCCGGCGCTTTAGTCGGCCCTGACGAACGTTCCGTTTTCGACCCTGAGAAATACCACGTCTTTCACCGCTTCCCCGTTGGCGTCAAAGGACGTGTTGCCGGTAACTCCAGGGAAATCTTTGATGTTGAACATCTCATCTTTAAGGGCTGCCCTGTCGTTACCCGCCTTTGCCAGGGCCTGAGCCACTATCTTCATGGTGTCGTATGCATTTGCAGCGAACATGTCAGGCTCTTGTGAATACTTCTGCTTGTAGTTGGAGACGAAGGCTTGGACAGCCTCTGACGTGTCGCCTGAGTAAAAACCGGCTGTGAACACAGAACCTTCAACTGCATCGCCGCCAAGTTCAACCAGTTTTTCTGAATAGAAGCCGTCAGCACCCAGCAGCCGGGCCTCTATCCCTTGTCTCCTGGCTTGCTGGGCAATCTTGGCAGCCTCTGTGTAATAACCTGCAACATACAGTGCCTCAGCTCCGTTGCCGATCTTGGTAAGCTGGGCCCTGAAGTCTTCATCTCCGTCAAGGTAGGACTCCACGCCTACAATGGTGGCTCCTAGCTCTTGGGCTTTGGCGATGAAGTTGTCCTTCAAGGCGACACCGTAGTCGTTGTTGGCGTAAATCACCGCAAATTTGTTGAGGTCTAGCTGGGTCACGGCATATTCGGCCATTTGCTGGGCCTGGGCATCGTCGGTAATTACGTTGCGGAAGATGTAATCACCTACGTCCGTCAACCCTGGAGCGGTGGATGACGGGGTAACCATGAGGACTCCTGAGTCCTGGGCGATGGGAGCTACTGTGGCGGTCTCGCCGCTGAGCACTGCCCCTACAATTGCGGTAACCTTGTCCTGGTCAATGAGTTTCTGGACGGCGTTGGCAGCCTCGGTGGATTGGCCTTTGCTGTCCTCAGCAATGAGTTTGAGGGTGTATCCATTTATGCCGCCTTCTGCGTTAATCTCGTCGATAGCAGTCTGGACACCGTTTCTCACGCTTACACCATACGTAGCATAGTCGCCGGTGAGGGGTCCGACCATGCCAATCTTGATAACCTTATCGCCGCCTTCGGCTTCACCTGAGAGTTCCTTGGGATTTGAACCGGTACAGCCTGCCAAGAACATGGCAGCAGCCAAGATTAGAGCAATTCCAAAAGTAGATACACTGCGAAACCGGATTTTGTTCCCTCTGCTGTCTCTATGGCCGCTATCATCCTTGCAGCCGCTGGATCTTGTGTGGTTCTTGTTGGCATCAAACATATGATTCATGAATTTCATTTGCTATGTTCCCTCCCTGATTGTCTTAAACAGATACGAGGCACTCCGGTAAAGCGGCCGGCCCATCCAAAACCCACATCACACTTCGACCCGAATGCCTTATTAGCCACATGCCTTGGCGCACCATGCCGCCGGTATACCCTGACCCCGGCTGCAGACACACCGCCTGGTTAAGTGACATGCGAAACACAACATCTTGAACTTGGTAATGATCACAGACTGGGTTTAGAATCTGAGCTCAAATCTGGGCTTGCCAAGTCTGGGCATCTGCCGCTCCCGGCTGGACTGAATCACTTAGGTGTCAGTCAAAGCGCCCTGAAAAAGTGAGTTATGAGACGAAGATGGAAGAAGGAACCCCGGACATGGACTGCCAAGGGTCTAGCAGGGAGGTATCAAACGATGAACCTAGTTCCTGGAATCCACGGAGTACCTGAAACCAGTAGACCAGGTTTCCCTGCCTCTTCCCTTCGCCATGAGTCCGACGCCCGCAAGAACCACAGGGCTTACTGGCGCTCCGGTAATCCCCACTGTTATCACCCCCATTTCACGCGTCCGGAAAAAACAGAAACCCGGACGACAAGCAATAATCTTAGCAAGAAGTTGCTATAAGGAACTTGCCGCTCGGGTCTTTTCCACCCACGGTGTGCTTTGCAGCTGCAAAGCTGGTACCGCTCGGTCCAGACTCCCAGGCCAGGCCTGAGACGGAACCCTAAGGTACCCTTCCTTATGTAAAATATCCTTTCTCGGATATTGAAAGGAATTTTACCAGATGAACGTGAGGTATGCAACGAGTGCATTTATTTTCTATGATATATAAAATATGAATCTATAGTTAATTATCATTTAGTTTCCTTTTTATTAAGAGTTTAAGAATAATAGCAATGAATATAACTATAACAGCACCTAAACCATATATTTGAATGCTCATGTACCAAGGTGCCGATTGCATTTCGTATAAACCAGGATATTTTTTATAATGAAAATATCTATAAATTGAATGGCCTGTAAAAACACCAATAAATGAACCAATTATAATATTTAAATTCATATTCCATTTTTTTAATTTTTCCAACATTAATCCCCCTCTTATTAGGCGTTTTGCGCTACCGATGCGTCGTTAATTTAATGTCATTATATCACTCTCTAGCCATTTCTTGAAACATTAGATAATCTTAATTTCCTTTACAAATAGCACTGTTCTTTTTCAGTGTACTCTACTGGATACACTTTTTCTTTTAACCAACCTAAAAGTACAGAAAAATATAATAAATATATTCTTTTATTTGACTTCGTAAGTTTATGTTTATGTTCTTTTTACCTAATCATTAGTTGAGTCCGTATAATTGTGTAAAATTGGTTTCCCCATGAAATAAAAGAAGCCATTTCTTGTGTCCCTCGGTTAGAATGAAGTTGCAACCATAACATCCTAGAGAGGAGACATCAGAAATGGCTCAATACCAGATTACCGTAGATTCCGACCTTTTGCACCAACTTTTTTTGAAGAACTCCCGGGATGCAGGTGTTGCTTCCCTTTTGG
>Ga0208938_1000129_pt1 | contig 71471 bp, 70 predicted proteins | sample AD_UKC125_MetaG_FD_184434 | JGI IMG/M metagenome (GOLD analysis project Ga0208938, IMG submission 184434) | Active sludge microbial communities of municipal wastewater-treating anaerobic digesters from USA - AD_UKC125_MetaG (SPAdes) (version 2) | ecosystem: Engineered > Bioreactor > Anaerobic >... | reverse complement strand
CCAGGCCTACCTTCGCCTTGAACTCCGGGGTGTGTACCTTCCGCGTCTTCACTTCGCTCATCGCTTCTCGTTCCCTATGACAGCGCCTAGCTTAAACCACTGTCTCAAATCCTGGGACCACTATAGCCCGCAAACTACGCTTGCAACCCATCGAAGGTTCGGCTTGCCTTTTGCGGTAAACTGTAAAAAAATACAGTATCAAGACAAAAGGCCACGATCATGAGCAAGCCTGCAACGCTGACGCCCCGGCAACGGGAAATCCTCGACTTCATTCGCAACACGCTGGAGAAGTTTGGCGCACCGCCGACGCGGGCCGAAATTGCCAATGCTTTCGGCTTTGCTTCGCACAATGCTGCCGAAGAACACCTCAAGGCACTCGCCAGGAAAGGCATCATCGTTCTCGAACCGGGGTCGGCGCGTGGCATCCGTCTGGTCGAGCAGCTCGGCCTGCCGCTGGTCGGCAGCGTGGCTGCCGGAAGCCCGATACTGGCGGTGGAAAATGTCCAACGCCGTTACCTGCTCGACGCCAGCCTGTTCAAACCACGTGCCGACTTCCTGTTGCGGGTGCGTGGCCTGTCGATGATCAATGCCGGCATTCTGGACGGGGACCTGCTTGCCGTACACCGCAGCAGCGAAGCACGTAACGGCCAGATCGTCGTCGCCAGGCTCGATGACGAGGTGACGGTCAAGCGTTTCCGCCAGCAGGGCCAAATGGTCGAACTGATTGCCGAGAATCCGGATTTTGCACCGATGATCGTCAATACGGGAGTCCAGGCCCTGGCTATCGAAGGCATTGCCGTCGGGCTGATCCGCGGCGGTGAGGCGATGTGAATGCGCTCTGCGCGGCGGCGGATCTTGATCGACGATATTTCTGCATTCCCTTGATCGCCCGATATGCGGCGGCGGGATACCGTTCTGCAAGGTTTATTTGCCTGAACCCCTGCTCTTTTACTGGAATTCGGCGGGCCCTTTTTTTATACTGTGTCCATCAGATAGTCTGACCTTTTCCTGCGGAGCTTGGTGATGGAGATCAATCGTGCCGGTATGTTGCCGGAGGCCTTGCTGATCGACCTGCCAGAAATTGATGCCCAGCACGAAGAAATCTTCCGGCGTATCGAGACGCTCAAGGCGGTATGCTTCGGCAACGGACCGCTTCCTTTCGAAGACTTCGACCAACTTCTCGCTTATCTCAAGTGCCATTTCGCCACTGAAGAACGCGTTGCCACCGAGAATGGTGCGGACTTCGCAGATCATGCCGCGGTTCACCGGGAAAATCTGCTGGCGCTGCAAAAGGCGTTCGACGAAGTGCGCGACGGTGCGCGTGATGTTCATTCCTACCTGCGGTATGCCGAGTATTGGTTCGAGCGCCACATCGCCGAGGAAGACAAGCCTTTTGCTGTCAGGGTGCGCGAACGCAGGCTGGCGGCTGCCGCCAGATCACAGTCCGCAGCCAGCGCTTTTACCGCGGTGCGCCTCTGATCTTTCTCCGGCCAGGTCCCGGCCCGCTTCGAACGTCCGGCAACCGTGGCAACGAATGCGTTGAAGCCGTGATCGAGGCAAAGGCCCTGTCCCAGGAAAATTCCCTCCCCAGGAATACCGAAAGGGAGGCCGCTCATTCTTTTTTGCGTTCTTCCGAGCATTCTGGCAAGCTGATAACCGGAACAGCATATGTTGTCATATTTCATCTCGACCCTCTCTCCCAGGGCCGTCTACGGATGGCCTGATCATTCATTATTGAGTTTTTTCCGACCATGACCATCACCGCCTCAGCCGCCTGGAAGGCTATTGAAGCGCATCGGCAGTCGCTTTCGCCTGTGCATCTCAGAGATTTCTTTGCTCGCGATCCGGGTCGCGTAGCTTCTCTCTCGCTAGGTTTCGAAGGGATCCTTTTCGACTTCTCCAAGCAGCGCATGGACTCGACGACGCTTGACCTGCTGGTCGCACTCGCCCGCGAGGCCCGGCTTGACGAGTGGACCGCCCGGATGTTCGGCGGTGAGCGGATCAATGCCAGTGAGGATCGATCGGTGCTGCATGTGGCCCTGCGACGATCGAGTGGTCCCTTCCCCGGCGAACATCTTGATGTCATGCCAGAGGTTCTGTCCACGCGCCGGAGAATGGAGGCGTTTGCCGACGCCATTCGCTCCGGACAGACGCTAGGCTTCACCGGCCTGCCGATCCGCAGCGTGGTCAACATCGGCATCGGTGGCTCCGACCTCGGACCCAAGATGTTGGGCTGCGCCTTGCGTGCCATCTCACACCCGGCGCTGGCCGTGCACTACGTGTCCAATCTCGATGGGGCTCAGCTTGCGCCACTGCTGCAGACCCTCGACCCGCGCACGACCCTGTTCCTCGTCGCCAGCAAGACCTTTACTACGCAGGAAACCATGCTCAATGCGCAGACCGCCCGTGATTGGCTGGTCGCCAATCTGGGCGATGCCGCGGCGGTTTCCAGGCACTTCGCCGCCTTGACCGCCAAGCCAGAGCGCGCGCGGACGTTCGGAATCCGGGACGATGCCATCTTCCCGCTCTGGGACTGGGTGGGTGGACGTTTCTCGCTGTGGTCGGCGGTTGGATTGGCGCTGATGATTGCTATCGGTCCACACGCTTTCGCCGATCTTCTGGCCGGTGCTGAACGGATGGACGAACACTTCCGCAGCACGCCCTACGAGCGCAATCTGCCACTGGTGATGGCCCTGATCGGTATCTGGAACACCAATTTCCTGGGTGCGACGAGCAACGCGGTGCTGCCCTACAACGAGTCGCTGAAATATTTTCCGGCGTTCCTGCAACAACTCGAAATGGAAAGCAACGGCAAGTCGATCGGCATCGACGGACAGCCACTCGCCTGTGCCTCGAACCCCATTGTCTGGGGAGAACTCGGCAACAATGGCCAGCACGCCTTCTTCCAGCTTCTTCATCAGGGCGGACGACTGGTGCCCTGCGATTTCATCGCCGCCGTCCGTTCCGACTATCCATTACCCGGCCACCAGGAGGCGCTGCTCGCCAATTGCTTTGCGCAAAGCGCCGCGCTGGCTTTCGGCAAGACGGCGGCGGAGGCGCGCAGCGAGCTGAGCCGCAGCATGTCGGCCGAGGCGCTCGAGACCTTGCTGCCGCACAAGGTATTTCCCGGCAACCAGCCGTCATCGACGTTGCTGCTTTCGCGCCTCGATCCGCAGACGCTCGGCGCGCTGATCGCACTCTACGAGCACAAGGTGTTTGTGCAGGGCGTGATCTGGGGGCTCAACTCATTCGACCAATGGGGGGTTGAACTCGGCAAGGCGGTGGCCAGCAGCATTCTGCCGGCTATCGACAATCCTGCGCTGGCCGAACAGCTCGACGCGTCGACGCGGGGATTGTTGAATTTCAGCCGGCAGCATCTGGCCTGAACGGGTTTTTGTCCGGAATCGATTCAAGGCATTAATTTTTGCAACGAGGCAAAACATGACCATGCAGGTGATCCGCGTTCCGAGCGCCCCTTTCGCCGGCCAGAAGCCGGGGACGTCCGGGCTGCGGAAGAAAGTGACCGTATTCCGCCAGGAGCGTTATCTCGAGAATTTCGTCCAGTCCATATTCGACACCCTGTCCGGCCAGCAGGGACAGACCCTGGTGCTTGGCGGCGATGGCCGCTACTACAACGATGTGGCCATCCAGACCATCCTGCGGATGGCTGCGGCGACTGGTTTCGGGCGTGTGCTCGTGGGTCGCGACGGCATTCTGTCTACTCCTGCGGCCAGTGCAGTGATCCGCAAGTGGCGGGCATTCGGGGGTATTATCCTTTCAGCCAGTCATAATGCCGGTGGCCCTGACGGCGATTTCGGGATCAAGTACAACCTCGGTAACGGGGGGCCCGCCAACGAAGCCTTTACCGATGCCGTCTATCGGCGCACCCTGGAAATCAGTGCCTATTACAGCATCGACGCACCGGATATCGATCTGAGCCGACTCGGCGAGTTGCGTGTCGGCGAGATGATCGTCAATATCATCGATCCGGTGGCCGATTATGCCGAACTCCTTGAATCGCTGTTCGACTTCGAGCGCATCGCCGCGTTGCTGGCGCGCCCCGACTTTCGCATGCGTTTTGACGCCATGCACGCGGTTACCGGTCCCTATGCGCGGGCAATTCTGGAAGATCGCCTTGGCGCACCAGCCGGTACGGTGGTCAACGGTACGCCGCTGCCGGATTTCGGTGGCGGTCACCCCGACCCCAACCCCGTCTATGCGGCCGAACTGGTAGCCGCCTTGGCCGACGGCAGTTCGGGATTGTCGTTCGGTGCGGCTTCTGACGGTGATGGCGACCGCAACATGATTGTCGGTCGTGGCTTCGTCGTCAGCCCGAGTGACAGCCTGGCCGTTCTCGCAGCCAACCACGCGCTGATTCCGGCTTATGCCGGTGGGCTGGCCGGTGTCGCGCGTTCGATGCCGACGAGTTGCGCTGTAGACCGCGTGGCCGCGGCGCTCGGCATCCCTTGCTATGAAACACCGACCGGCTGGAAATACTTCGGCTCGCTGCTGGATGCCGGCAAAGCCACGCTGTGTGGTGAGGAAAGTGCGGGGACGGGTTCCGATCACGTGCGCGAGAAGGATGGCCTGTGGGCGGTTCTCTACTGGCTCAACATTCTGGCCGTTCGCGACCTGCCGGCCGACGTGATCGTGCGGGAGCACTGGCAGCGTTTCGGACGCAATGTCTACTCGCGCCACGATTACGAAGGCATCGACACGGCGAAGGGTGATCGCCTGATCAACGAACTGCGCTCTCGCCTGCCACAACTGCCGGGTTCCGAATTCGCAGGCCTGCGCATTGCCGCGGCCGATGATTTTGCCTATACCGATCCGGTTGATGGCTCGCGTTCGGAGCGTCAGGGGATTCGCATTCTGCTCGATGAGGGTTCGCGGGCGGTTTTTCGCCTTTCGGGCACGGGTACCGAAGGGGCCACGCTGCGCGTCTACCTAGAACGTTATGTCGCAGATCCCGATCGCCATGAAGTTCCCACACAGGAAGCACTGGCGCCTTTGATCGGTCTTGCCGAGGCGGTGGCGCAGATTGCAGCGATCACCGGCCGCAGCGAGCCCGATGTGATCAGCTAGCGAGAATGGGTGACACCGGGTGGCGCCACCTGATGCGATGAAACAAGCTCAGAAGGATACAAAGATGGTTGACAGAAAGACATTCCAATTGCCACGCAAGGCGATTGCCCTGGTTCTTGCAGGCGGACGCGGCAGCCGTCTGCACGAACTCACGGATCGCCGCGCGAAGCCTGCGGTGCATTTTGGCGGCAAATTCCGGATTATCGATTTCGCCTTGTCGAACTGCGTCAACGCGCAGATTCGGCGCGTCGGTGTGGTCACGCAGTACAAGTCGCATAGCCTCTTGCGTCATCTGCAACGCGGATGGAATTTCCTGCATGGCGAAGTCAACGAGTTTGTCGACCTGCTTCCTGCACAACAGCGTATCGACGAGGAATCCTGGTATCGCGGTACGGCGGACGCGGTTTACCAGAATATCGATATCCTCGAGACCTATTCGCCGGCACCAGATTTCGTCGTTATTCTCGCCGGCGACCACGTCTACAAGATGAATTATGCGGTCATGCTGGTCGACCATGTCGAGAGCGGTGCCGAATGCACGGTGGCGTGCATCGAGGTGCCGCGTCATGAGGCTAGTGGTTTCGGGGTCATGGCGGTTGATGAGAGCGGCATGATCACCGATTTTGTCGAAAAACCCGCCGACCCTCCGGCGATGCCGGGCAGGCCCGATATGGCCTTGTGCAGCATGGGGGTGTACGTGTTCAATGCCAAATACCTGTACGCGGAACTGGCCCGTGACATCGTGGACCCGACATCCGATCACGATTTTGGCAAGGACATCATTCCGCGCGCGGTGGCCAACCGTTGTGCGGTGGCGCATCCTTTCTCGCGAAGTTGCATCGTCGCTCCGGATGAACAGCGCAGGGAGCATTACTGGCGTGACGTCGGGACGATCGATGCCTACTGGGATGCGAACATCGACCTGACGGCCACGGTGCCGGCCCTGAACCTCTACGATCGCAACTGGCCGGTATGGACCTATCAACAGCAACTTCCGCCCGCCAAGTTCGTCCACAACCATCTTGACCGGCGCGGCAATGCGATCGAGTCCACGGTGTCGAGTGGTTGCATCGTCTCCGGGGAAGTCAACCGCTCGCTGCTCTTCTCCAGTTGCCGCGTGCATTCGTACGCGCGGGTCAATTTGTCGGTGCTGCTCCCGGATACCACGGTTGGTCACCGCGCTCGCCTCACCCGTTGCGTCGTAGACAGTGATTGCGACATTCCACCGGGGATGGTCGTCGGCGAAGATCCTGTGGAAGATGCGCGTCGCTTCCGTCATACCGAAAACGGTGTGACGCTGATCACGCGGAAGATGCTCGATCGACTGACCTGACGGATCACGAGGCAACATCGCCTTGCGCATCCTGCACGTCGCCGCGGAGATCTATCCGCTGCTCAAGACCGGCGGCCTGGCCGATGTCGTGGCGGCTCTGCCCGCCGCCTTGGCCGCACGTGGCCTGGACACGCGTATCTTGTTGCCCGGGCTGCCGGCCGTCCTCAATGGACTGGTCGACCTGCGGCGGCTGATCCGCTTTGGTCCGGCCTTCGGCGCCGCCATCGTCACGCTGCGGCTGGGCCGCCTGCCGGAAAGCGGCTTGCTGGCCTACGTCATTGATGCGCCCTTTCTTTACCGGCGCGACGGCAATCCCTATCTGGGTCCCGACGGCCGCGACTGGAGCGACAATCATCGGCGCTTTGCGCTGTTGGGCTGGGTCGCCGCGCACCTGGCGACCGGTGAACTCGACCGACACTGGCAGCCGGAGGTGGTGCACGCGCACGACTGGCACGCCGGCCTGGCGCCGACGTATATCGCGCAGAATCCGGCGCTGAACACGGCCACCGTTTTTACCATCCACAATCTCGCTTTCCGTGGTCTCTTCCCGCTCGATCACCACACCGACCTTGGGTTGCTGATTTCCGGCGCAGCGCAAAGCGCCCTCGAATTTCACGGGCAGTTGTCGTTCATGAAATCCGCCCTCGTGCATGCGAAACGGGTGAACACCGTCAGCCCCAGCTACGCACGCGAAATCTGCACGCCGGAGTTCGGCTGGGGGCTGGAAGGGCTGCTCCGTGATCGCGGCAGCCATCTTTCCGGGATCCTCAACGGGGTCGATTATTCAGTCTGGGATCCCGTTACCGACACCGCGCTCCCAGCCTCCTACAGTGCCGACCATCTGCATGGCAAGGAAGTCTGCAAGCACAAGCTGCAGTCAACTCTCGGTTTTGCGCAGCGGTCGCAGGCGCCATTGTTTGCGGTGATCAGCCGTCTGACCGCGCAAAAGGGCATGGATCTGGTCCTGGGGGCGCTGCCCGCGCTGCGCGCGGAAGGCGCACAACTGGTCGTCATCGGCAGTGGCGAGGCGGAGATCGAAGCGGGTTTCCGGGCGGCCGCAGCGACATATCCCGACACCGTTTCCGTGCATCTGGGTTACGATGAGGCCTTGTCACATCGTATCCTGGCCGGATCCGACATTCTGCTCGTTCCCTCGCGTTTCGAGCCCTGCGGCCTGACGCAACTCTATGCCCTGCGCTACGGGACCCTGCCGATGGTACGGCGGGTTGGTGGTCTCGCCGATACGGTGATTGATGCGACTGCGGAGAACATCAAGCTGGGCACCGCGAACGGCTTCGTGTTCAACGATGCCAGAAGTCGAGCACTGGCCGCTCGCATCACCGAGGCGTGTGCACAGTTCCACGAGCACGCGCTGTGGCGCAAGATACAAAGGCGTGGCATGCTGCAGGATTTCTCATGGGCCGATTCGGCCGTGCGCTATGAGGCGCTGTACCGCAGCATCTGACATCCGCTCAGGTCGCGGCACCGCAAACGGCCTGTGCTCCGGGAAACCAGCCCTTGCAGGAGAGTTCCTTGTCACTTGATGATTCGTTGATTCGCCCTTTTGCCGGTCTCCGACCACGTGGCGCTGATGCCGCCGCAGTGGCGGCACCGCCCTATGATGTCCTTTCTAGCGCCGAGGCACGGCATCTGGCGATCGGCAAGCCCTTGTCATTCCTGCATGTCTCGAAGGCCGAGATCGACCTGCCTCCCGAAATCGATCACCATGCCCCCGAGGTGTATGCCAGGTCGGCCGAGAATTTTCAGCGCCTGATCGTTGGCGGTGTGCTTCGCCGTGACTCCAGCCCCTGCTATTACGTTTACCGGCTGTGCATGGGTGAGCACGTCCAGACCGGGTTGGTGGCGGTGGCCTCGATTGCCGCCTACGACAGCAATCGCATTCGCAAGCACGAATTCACCCGGCCAGACAAGGAAGACGATCGGGTGCGCCAGATCGAGGCGCTGAATGCACAGACCGGCCCGGTGTTGCTCGCCCATCCGGACAGCCCGCAGGCAGAGCATCTGATCGCGTCGGTCACCGACGCCATGCCGGTCGCCGACGTGCTGGCCGATGACGGCATCAGGCATACGCTGTGGGTGATCGATGACGCGCAACGCATCGCAGCGATCAGTGAGATGTTTGGCGCCATGCGCACGCTGTACATTGCCGACGGTCATCACCGTTCGGCTGCCGCCTCGCGCGTGGCTGCCGCCCGACGTGGCGGCAGCCACGCGATGGCCGGCGCCGAATATTTCCTTTCGGTAATCTTTCCGGCGTCGCAGATGCTGATCATGGACTATAACCGCGTGTTGCGGGATCTGAACGGCCTGTCCGAAGACGCGTTTCTGGCGGCGGTTGGCGAGCGCTATACCGTCACCGCAAGCGATGCACAGGTGCGGCCGCAACGTTCCGGCGAGTGCGGCATGTATCTCCGCGGACGCTGGTATCGGCTGCAGATTCAGCCCGGTCTGGTGCCAGCTTCGGACCCGGTACGCCGGCTCGATGTCTCGGTACTATCCGAGCAGCTTCTCGGCCCGGTGCTGGGCATTACCGATCTGCGCCGGGACACGCGCATCGATTTTGTCGGTGGCATGCGCGGGCTTGCGGAACTAGAGCGGCGGGTGGACAGCGGTGAAATGGCCCTGGCTTTTGCCATGTATCCGACGCAAATGGCCGATCTGATGGCCGTGGCTGACGCGGGTCAGGTGATGCCACCGAAGTCCACGTGGTTTGAACCGAAGCTTGCTGACGGCCTGGTGTCGCACCTGCTGGATTGAGTTTTCTGGTAGCGCAGATCATGCCGCGCGCAAGCCGTCGCTTATCGGTCGGGTGACGCTTGCTGGCGATCAGGGCTTTGGCAGGAGGTCACTGCGCCTTGCCCTTGACCACGGAGACCTGTGGTTTACCTTCGGAAATCCCGCCGATCACTGCGGCGCGATCGAAGCCCTCCTGCAGGAAGATTGCCAGAACCTCGGTAACCACTTCGGGTGCACACGCGACCAGCAGCCCACCGCTGGTCTGCGGGTCGGTCAGCAGCGCGCGTTCGAGGTCAGCGAACTGTTTCTTCGGGAGTGTCACGTGCTCGCCGTAACTCGCCCAGTTTCGTTCGGAAGCGCCGGTGATGCAGTCCTTGGCGGCATAATCGAGCGCGTTCGGCAAAACCGGCAAGGCCGCGAAATCAATCTCGGCCGACACATGCGAGGCCTTGCAGATTTCCACCAAGTGACCGAGCAGGCCAAAGCCCGTGACGTCGGTCATCGCGTGCACACCGGCAAGGCAAGCCAATGCCCGTCCCGGTGTGTTGAGTTGCGTCGTTGAGGCGATCATCGAAGTGTAGCAGGGGGCCGACAGAATGCCCTTCTTCAGTGCCGCGCTGAAGAACCCCACCCCCAGTCCCTTGCCGAGAATCAACTTGTCGCCGGGGCGGGCGCCAGCGTTGCGCTTGACGTTGTCGGGATGAACCAGACCGATGGCGACAAGGCCATAGATCGGTTCGACGGAATCGATGGTATGCCCGCCGGCAATCGGAATGCGCGCTTTGGCGCAGATGGACTCGCCGCCTTCGAGGATCCGCTTGATGGTTTGCAGTGGCAGCTTGTTGACCGGCATGCCGACCACTGCCAATGCCAGCAGCGGCACGCCGCCCATGGCGTAGACGTCGGACAGCGCATTGGTGGCGGCGATGCATCCGAAGTCGAAAGGATCATCGACGATCGGCATGAAGAAATCGGTGGTTGCCACCAGCGCCTGTTCCGAGTTGATTTGGTATACCGCCGCGTCATCGCTGGTCTCTATGCCTACCAGCAACTGCTTCGGCGCCAGCCCCGGCGCCGTCCTGGCAAGCATTTGTTCGAGAACGCCGGGGGCGATCTTGCATCCGCAACCTCCACCATGCGAGAACTGCGTCAGGCGCACAGGCTCGGTCGAATCGGTTTCGGCAGCAGGAAGCTCGAAGGGTCTGGTTTTTTTTCTATGCATTGATAGGGGCCAGCTAATGGGGCGTTCTGTAGGGGTTGCTCCGAAGAGTTGACGACAGCGCTTCAGTCGGCGTCGAATCCCGCTTCTTCGACCGCCCTGCGCAACTCGGCGACGCTCACCCGGCCGGGGTCGCAGGTGACGCTGGCTTGCCCCGCACCCAGGTCAACATCAACCTGTTGAACACCGGGCAGCGTCCTGAGGGCGGCGTTGACACTCTGTACACAACGCTGGCAACTCATGCCGCCAACAGCAAACACGATCTTCTCCATCGGTGGTTTCAAACCTCTGTTGGTGATGTTCCCGGTAGACCGAGAGGCTGCCTCGCTCGGAGACGCTCCATCCCTGCCTACCTCCGCTTGCCGCCCACACGCCAGCGTTTCAGCAGCAGTGAGTTGGAGACGACTGAAACCGAACTCATCGCCATCGCCGCGCCGGCGATCACCGGACTCAGCATGCCCAGCGCCGCCAGCGGTATGCCGAGCACATTGTAAATGAAAGCGCAGAACAGATTCTGCCTGATTTTTCTTAGCGTCGCACGCGAAAGCAGGATCGCATCGGCGATGCCGTTGAGGTCGCTACGGACCAGCGTCACGTCGGCGGCTTCGATCGCCGCATCGGATCCGGCGCCGATGGCGAAGCTGACGTCGGCAGCAGCCAGCGCCGGGGCGTCGTTGATACCGTCGCCGACCATGGCCACCACCGCGCCACCGCTCTTGAGTGCGCTGACCATCGCCGCCTTGTTGCCGGGCAGCACGCCAGCGCGAAAGTCCCGGATTTCGGCCGCGTCGGCGATCACTGCGGCAGTGCCCGGATGGTCGCCGGTCAGCATGACCACCCGGATGCCCAGGGCTGTCAGCCGCGCCACGGCGGCATGCGAAGTGTCGCGCAGGGGGTCGGCGATGGCCAGCAACGCCAGCGCCAGGCCAGCGTCGAGTTCGGCATCGTCGCCACTGGTACCGGTGATGGGGTGGCATTCACTCAGCAGCACGACTGTCTTGCCGGCGCGCTGCAATGCGGCAATCGCCGCCTCCGGCAGGTTCAGGCTGGTAAGGGTGTCTGGAGCCGCAAGGCGCAGCCAGCGTCCGTCGATTCGACCTTGCACACCGCGCCCGGGAATCGCCCGAAACGCTTCGAGCAGCGGCAGTACCACGCCTGCTGCCCGCGCATGCCGCAGGATGGCGCGTGCCAGCGGGTGCTCGGAAGCCTGCTCAAGGCCAGCGGCCAATGCCAGCGCCTCTTCGGTTGACATGGAGGCCAATGGCAGCAGATCGGTCAGCACCGGCTCGCCGCAAGTCAGGGTGCCCGTCTTGTCGATCGCCAGAACGGCGATCTTCCCGGCGCGTTCGAGAGCCTCGGCGTTCTTGATCAGGATACCGGCAGCGGCGCCCTGTCCGCTGGCGACCATGATCGCCGTTGGGGTGGCCAGACCCAGCGCGCAGGGGCAGGCAATCACCAGCACCGCGACGGCGTTGACCAGCGCCGTGCTGAAGACGCCGCCCAGAGCCCACCAGCCAATCAAGGTACATAGGGCAATGACGCAGACGATCGGCACAAAGACCGCCGAGATCCGGTCGGCGAGTCGCTGCACGGGCGCTTTCGATCCCTGTGCTTCGGCGACCATACGGATGATGCTCGCCAGCAGGGTGTGCTCGCCGACGCTGGTTGCGCGGCAACGCAGTGTGCCCTCACCGTTGTTGGTAGCCGCAAAAACGCGCTCACCGCGGTGTTTGACCACCGGCAGGCTTTCACCGGTGAGCATCGCTTCATTGACCGTCGAGGAGCCGTCGATCACCTCGCCGTCGACTGGCAGTGCTTCGCCAGGGCGGACAATGAAAATGTCTCCCGGGATCAGCAGGGCAGCGTCGAGTTCGATCAACTGGCCATCGCGTTCAACACGTGCTGTCCTGGGTTGCAGCCGTAGCAAGACCTCGATCGCCGCAGTGGTCCTTGCCTTGGCACTGGCCTCCAGCAACTTGCCGAGCAGGACGAGCGTGATCACTGCGGCTGAAGCCTCGAAATAGACGTGCAGGCCGGCCGCTCCAGACACGGTGACCACCAGGCTGAACCCATATGCCATCGTCGTCCCAAGCGCGACCAGCACGTCCATGTTCGCGGCGCCACCGCGCAGGGACTTCCAGGCACCGTCGTAAAAGCGCCAGCCGATCCAGAACTGCACGGGTGTTGCCAGGGCGAGTTGCAGCCAGCGTGGCAGGATATCCTGGTGCTGCGTTGCGCCGGCATCGAACATGGTCAGCATTTGCGCAGCCAGTGGCAGCGTCAATACCGTGGCAATCCAGAATCGCCGCAATTCGGCCCGATGCACCGCGCGTTTGCGCGCCTGTTCCTCCTCCCGCGAACGATCATTGGCGAGCAGACCCGTAAAGCCCGCCGCCTCGACCGCGGCGATCACCTGTGTCGGGGAGACGATGCCGGGAATATAGCGCAGCATCGCCCGTTCGGTCGCCAGGTTCACCACCGCCTCAACCCCCGGCAGGCGGTTGAGCAGTTTTTCGAGGCGCGTCGAACAGGCCGTGCAACTCATGCCCTGGATGGCCAGCTCCAGCGTGCGTGGCGGCACGCTGAAGCCGGCCTTCTCGATGGCGGCGACGATCTGTTGCGCGCTCGTCGCCGGCGAATTGATGTCGATCAGCGCCCGCTCGCTGGCGAGATTGACACTGGCGGCTACGCCAGGCAATCGGTTGAGCACCTTTTCGATGCGTGTCGCGCAGGCGGCGCAACTCATGCCACTGATCGGCAGATCGAGGCGCAGCGAGTCGGCGGTCGGTTCAGTCATGCTCACCGACGCGCGGCGCAGGCGGCGGCTGGCAGGAGATGTGCATCGCTAGTTCCAGGGGACCTGCCGGGCCAGCGCCGGCAGGCTCAGCAGTCCCCAGACCCCGAAGCCCAGAATAAGCAGGCCGGATAGCATGCGGACCATCGGCTGGCGCGCATAGGCCTGCAGGCGAGCGGCAAGCAGGCCGGCGAGCAGCAGATTAGGCAAGGTGCCGACGCCGAAGACCAGCATCAAGCCTGCGCCGTGCCACACCGAGCCACTGGTCAGTGCGGTTGCCAGGGCACTGTAGACCAGGCCGCAGGGCAGCCAGCCCCACAACAGGCCGAGCGGAAAGGCTTGCGCCGCAGTACGTGCCGGCAGGTAACGCCGACTCAGGGGCTGCAGGTGCCGCCACAACTGCTGACCAGCGCGTTCGCTGAAGGCCAGGGCGCGCGTGACGCCCATCAGGTAGAGGCCAAGGGCAATCAGCATCAGGTTGGCGAGCATGTACAGGATGCTGCGCAACGGCCACTGACCGGACAATGCCATGCCGGCCTGGCCCAGCGCGCCGGCAATCGCGCCGGCTGTCGCATAACTGGTGACGCGTCCCAGGTTATAGGCCAGATGCAGGCTGAGGCGCGCCGGGCCTCCCATCGACAGCGCGCCGACGATGCCACCACACATGCCGATGCAGTGCGTGCCACCCAGCAGACCGATCAGCAGCAGGGCGAGATAAGGGAGTTCAGACATCGAGGGCAAGCGCAAGCACCGGGCGGGAAGGGGGGAATTCTACTCCTTCCCGCTCGACGATCGCCCGCCGGGCTGCTTCAGATCACTTTCGAATAGCGGGTGCGCTGGCGGTCCGCGCGCAGATATCTGTCGAAGACCATCGAGATCGCCCGCACCAGCATGCGTCCCTGCGGCAGAACGGTGATCCATTTGTCGTCGACGCGGACCAGGCCGGCGTCCACCATTTCGTCGAGGTCGTCGAGCTCGGTAGCGAAGTACTGCCGGAAGTCGATCAGATGGGCGATTTCAATCGATTCGATCGAAAGTTCGAAGTGACACATCAGCGACTGAATGATCGACCGCCGCAGCAGGTCGTCGGCGTTCAGTTCGATGCCGCGATACACCGGCAGGATGCCGCTGTCGAGCAAGTCGTAGTACTCGTCAAGGGTCTTCACGTTCTGACTGTAGGTCGGTCCGACCTTGCCGATCGCGGAAATCCCGAAGGCCAGCAGATCACAATCCGAATGCGTCGAATAGCCCTGAAAGTTCCGGTGTAACCGCCCTTGTCGCTGCGCAGTGGTCAGTTCATCGTCGGGTTTTGCGAAATGATCCATGCCGATATAGACGTAGCCGGCGTCGGTCATCCGCTGGATTGCCAGGGCGAGAATCTGCAGGCGGGCGTCGGCGGAAGGCATGTCAGTTTCCAGGATGCGGCGCTGTGGCTTGAAGAGACTCGGCAGGTGCGCGTAGTTGTAGATCGATACGCGATCCGGAGCGGCGTCGATGACGCGGTTTAGGGTGCGCCCGAAACCGCCCACCGTTTGTCTGGGCAAACCGTAGATGAGATCGATGCTGATCGATTTGAAGCCGGTCGCGCGCGCCGCACCGATCACCGCGCAGGTTTCCTCTTCGCTCTGGATGCGATTGACCGCCTGCTGCACGCTGGCATCGAAATCCTGCACTCCGACGCTCATGCGGTTGAAACCCAACTCGACGAGCAATTCGACGGTCGCGCGATCAACCTTGCGCGGATCGACCTCAATCGAGTACTCGCCGCCGTCGATCAATCTGAAGTGCTGGCGTGTCGCCGCCATCAACTGACGCATCTCGTCGTGTGACAGGAAGGTCGGCGTACCCCCACCCCAGTGCAGTTGCGCGACTTCCTGATCGCCGCCCTCAAGATAGCTGCTCTGCAACGCCAGTTCGCGTGCCAGATATTTCAGGTACTTGGCCGAGCGACCATGATCCTTGGTGATGATTTTGTTGCACGCGCAGTAATAACAGATGGTGTTGCAGAATGGAATGTGGAAGTACAATGACAGTTGCCGGCTGATGGCGCCGATATTCCGCTTGCCTAGCCAGAGCCTTGCGGCCTCCGCACCAAAGGCTTCGACGAAGCGATCCGCGGTCGGATACGACGTGTAGCGCGGACCGTTGATGTCGAAACGGCGGATGATCTGTGGATCAAAAACGAGGTGGCCAGCGACAGAGTTCATGTTCCCGCTACACTGTTTATGGTTGGTATTATCGGACAGCGCTGGAGCAACCGGGTTGACCTGGATCAAAGGCAGGGTTTAATGAAAAAGGACGTGCATGACGATGAATGCTGTGACGGCAAGGCTGGCATTTGAAGTCGTGAAGACCGCTTGTTCGAACTGCAACCTGCGCGAGCTGTGCCTGCCCATTGGACTTGAGCGAGACGAGCTGAAAAGGCTGGACGAACTGGTTTCGACGCGCAAGCGCCTGAAACGCGGCGATCATCTCTATCGTGCCGGGCAGGGTTTCGAATCGATCTACGCCATTCGCAGCGGCTTTTTCAAGACCGATGTGATGATTGAGGACGGTCGTGATCAGGTCACCGGTTTCCAGATGACGGGCGAGTTGCTCGGGCTGGACGGCATCAGCAGCGAGATCCACACCTGTAACGCCATCGCGCTCGAAGACAGCGAAGTGTGTGCGATTCCCTTCCTGCAACTCGAAGGGTTATCGCGGCAAATCCATACCTTGCAGCATCACTTCCATAAGGTGATGAGCCGCGAGATCGTTCGCGATCATGGGGTGATGATGCTGCTTGGCACGATGCGCGCCGAGGAACGCCTGGCAGCCTTTCTCCTCAATCTTTCGCAGCGTTTCAAGGCGCGTGGCTATTCACCGGCGGAATTCAATCTGCGCATGTCGCGTGACGAAATCGGCAGCTATCTCGGTCTCAAACTCGAAACCGTCAGCCGGGCTTTCTCGCGTTTCCAGGAAGAAGGGTTGTTGGCCGTGCATCAACGAAAGGTCCGTATTCTCAATACCGCCGGTTTGCGAAAGCTGCTGACGCACCAGCGCGCCTAAGCGGCGGCAGGAAGCGTGGCGCTCGCCGCCTCCGCGAGCCAGGCGAAAAAGCCCAGCGGACTGCGGGCAAGCGCGACTGATACGATGTAGGCGAAGGCGCCCAACGCAGCGACCAGGAACACTGCCCGTTGTGCCTTGCTGCGGGCGCGCTTGAGAGCCATCGTTCCGCAACCGATGTAGATCAGCAGGCCGACGAGTTTGGCGGTCAACCAGTTCACCGCGAACGGATATTGGGCGCTGACTACCGCCATGGCGATCGCGCTGCCGAGCAGGATCGTATCGATCAGGTGCGGCAGGACCCGTACCGCTCGCTGCTGCAGACAGGGCGAATCGGTCAGCATCCAGACCCCGCGCAGCAGGAAGCCGGCGCCGCTGAGCGCAACGCAGCCCATGTGCAGGTACTTCAGGTACAGGTAACTGATCATCCGACCGGCGTGGCCGTGGCGGCTTCCCAGGCCTCGATTTTCAGGCAATGCCGCCGGTAGAACGCGGCGGCAGTCAGCAGATTGTGCAGCAGCCAGGCATTGGCGAGCACGAACGCCAGGCCTGCCGGATAGCTGAACCACAGCGGCCAGACGACTGCCGCCAGCAGGAGCGCCAGCGCAAGCAGGTGCGCATACATTTGCCGGTCGATCTGTCGTGTTGCGATGACCTTGTTCATTGTCGGAGCCAACACTCGCCCGCCACCACGATTCTGCAGGTGCAACCAGACCAGAAATGGAACGATCTTGTACAGCATGCCGATCATCACCGACATGAAGCCGCCAACCAGTGCCAGTACCCCGCAGCACAGCGACCATTCCGGGCGGTCGGCGAGGGCCGGCACGATTGCCGCTGCGAACCACAGGACGCAGGTTGCCAGGGCGCACAGCATGCCGACACGCCAGTAGTGCTGGGTGGCGTCGAACTTCGCGCGCTTGCTGCGGCTCTGGACGTGCAAGGTCAGGGCCGCAAAGCTGGCCACCGACAGTACCACGGCACCCTCCAGAACGGCAGACGGCCAATGCCAGGCCGCGCCGGCAGCGATACTCCACATGCACAGCAACGCCAGCACCGACCAGGAAAATGCGCCGGCGAACGTGGCGGGGTACGGTGGTGTCATCTGGAACATCGGAACCACGACGAAAGCGACAGCGGCAAGCAACAGCACACCCCAGCCGACGAAGCCCCAGCCGAGGTGAATGGGTGTCAACTGTCGCAATGGCAGCGGCAGGTCGAACCGACCGCTGAAAGCGATGGCCAGCAACAGGCCGAGGCCGACAGTGACGCTCAGACCAGACAGAGCCAGTTTGAGGCCACGCACGGTCGGGTTCGACGACGGTACACCGTGCAAGGCGCGTGCGGCTGCACCCACGAACAGCGCCACGCCGCTGCCGAGCAGGAATACGGCCAACCTCAGAACGAGAGGTTCGTAGCTCAGCAAACCCATTGCCAGCAACAATGCTCCCGGCGTGATCACGACATGGACCATGCACGCTACCAGCAGCGGTCGCGACACGTTCGCCCCGGCGGCTACCGGCAGAATCTGTATCATCGCCCCCAGCATCACCTGCAGCATGAAACCGACGCTGATCAGGTGCGTCAGGGCCAGCGCTGCCGGCGTCCAGCGCGAGGCAAACAGGCCCGGGCCGTTCCACAACAGCAGCAGGCCGGCGAGAATGGCAAATAACGGTGCGGTCAGGAAGAAACGCAACGGCGCCGCCAGCGGCGGCGCCTGATCGAAGGACAGTAGCGCCTGCACTATGGCTGTCGATGCTGGATCAGGACTTCCACGGTCCCGTCGGGTCGGCACACCGTTTGCCAACAGAAGCCGTTGAGTTCGAGCGCCCGGTAGAGTGGGTAGGGTTCGCGCGGGAGGAGTACCAGGAGTTTTTCCGCCGGACCGAGCTGGTCGAGTACTTCCATGGTACGCACCAGCGGTTCGGGAGGCTCCAGTCCACACACGTCGAGCACGATGTCGGCATTTTCTCTGGTCATCTCGAACTTCCATCCTGGCCGGCAATCTGCCGCTGCAACTCGGGCAGCAGTGCATCGAGTTGATCAGCCAGATGCTGGTCGCACATCGGATACAGCACGTTCTCTTCCTTGAGGTTGTGTTGCTGCATCATGATCAACAGCGTTTCTGCGCTACCGGCGTAATCGTCGCTGTCTGCCGCCTCCAGAGCCGACGCGGCGCTGGCCAGCAACTGCAGCATTTGCGCATGCTCGGCGCGCATGACCTGCGTCGGCCCGAGGTACATGCCGGTACTCTGTTCAAAAAGCGGGAAGAGAACGCGTTCCTCGGCCGCGAAATGACAGCGCATCGCGTCGCTGAAGTGGGCGAATCCGGTTCGGGCTGTTGCCCACGCGGCGTTCGCCACGGCGTGCTCGACGGCGACCAGCAAACCGTCGCAGGAGCGATGATCGTTGACCATGAATTCCGTAATCGCGTGCATGCGGTAGCTCTCAGGAGACAGGATGGCCATTGTCGAACGGGCGGCGACCACCCACGTTGACCGATATCAAGTAATTCTTATGGACGGATGCCGGTTTTCCGGCGTGCATCGGTGTTCGGGCGGCTGGGAATGGTTCATCACCGTCGCAGTTGCCGAGCGTTTGTGCCATACACCTTCAATCCTTTGATGTTGATCAACAGTCGGGCCCGCTTTCATCCTATAGTTAATTCATCGTCCTGTGGAGGAAACGCCATGTTCAAGAATATCCTTGTTCCGACCGATGGTTCCGAACTTTCCAGGGAAACCGCCCGTCGCGCGGTTTCCTTTGCCAGGGAGGCGGGGGCGCGCATCACGGCATTCTTTGCCAAACCCGAATATCCGGTCAGCTACTATGGTGAAGGGGCATTGATCGACCCCACGACGCCGGAGAAGTTCGCCGAACTTGCCGAACAGCAAGCACAACAGACGCTGGATTTTGTCGTCCAGTTGTGTGATGCCGCGGGTGTCCCGGTGGCGAAACTTTCCCTGACCAGCGACATTCCCTACCAGGCGATCATCGATGCGGCTACCCAGTCTGGCTGCGACCTGATCTTCATGGCCTCGCATGGCCGCCGCGGCTTTACCGCCTTGTTGCTCGGCAGCGAAACCAACAAAGTGCTGACACACTCGAAAATCCCCGTCCTCGTCTATCGCTGACACCCGCTGCCGTGCTCGTCTACCAGATCGGTGGATGAGCACGGCACGCGGCGCGCAGCGACCGTCGCTTTCCGGGATAACCCCTGGATGCCGTCAGGTGCCGTGGTCGGAGTGTGGCAAAATGCCTTGAACCATTACGCGTCGGATGGCGAAATGCGGTTGGCTATGCGAGGAGGAATTGTGGTCATGCGGTCGTTTGGGAGTGGTGACGCGTGGGGTTACCTGAGCGGTACGAGTGTGGTCAGTTGGGGCGCCGTATTGCTGTCGTTCTGGGCCGCGTGCCCGGTGGCGCAGGCCGTCGATGTCGGGCTGGCTGGTGTGTTCCCGGGCAAGGCCTTGTTGACCATCGACGGCGGTGTACCGCGAACGGTAGCGGTCGGTGCCCGCACCGACGAAGGAGTCAGAGTCCTGTCGGTTGACCGTGATACGGCCACCATCGAGACGGACGGAAAGAAGCGTATCCTGCGGGTTGGGCAGAATGTTGCATCGCAGCCTGCGGGCGATGGCGGCGCCAAGGCGACATTGACTGCCGATGGCAATGGCCATTTCCTGACGACCGGCAACATCAACGGAACGAGCGTGCGCTTTCTGGTGGATACCGGTGCGACAATGATCTCGCTCGGCGCCGGCGAAGCGCGGCGCATCGGCCTTGACGCCGGCAAGGGGCAACCGGGGATGGTTAACACCGCCAATGGTCAGGCTGCCGTCGCTTGCGTCAAACTCGACAGCGTGCGCGTTGGCGAGATTGTCCTGAACAATGTCGACGCGGTGGTGCATGCCCAGGATTTGCCATTTGCTTTGCTGGGCATGAGTTTCCTGAATCGTATGGAAATGCAGCGCGATGGCCAGACCATGATCCTCAGGAAGCGCTACTAGGAGAACTCGAAAATGCGTCACCGAGACGAGAAGATAACCATGTTGGGCCGCGAACTCGAACTTCTGATGGGCGAGCGGCAGACCCTGCTGCAGGTGGTGGGCGCCAGTGCCGCGCTCATTGCCTCACTGGACAGCAGTCTCTTGCCGGCGGGGGCCGTGAAGTCCGCAGATCTGGTGGCGAGCAGGATCAACGCCCTTCCCGATGAAACCCTGCGCGACGCCCTTGCTGCCGTGCATGCGGAGATCGAGGAGGAAGAGTGTGCTGTCAGCACCTGATGTTTCGCTTGCTCCATCGCCAGGGCGAGCAGGGACTGTCGATCTCGACCACCTGCGGCGAATCTTGCGCCCGGAACCGTCACGTGTTCCCTTTGTGCTCGAAGACGGCGTTGGTGACGAAGAACTGATGCCGGCGGCGGTGCTGTTCCCGATCATCCTGCGGAACGACCAGCCGACGGTACTGCTGACGCAACGCACCGCACACCTCAGGGATCATCCCGGGCAGGTCAGCTTTCCGGGGGGGCGTTGCGAGGAGGCCGATTCCTCACCGGCGCACACCGCGCTGCGCGAGGCGTTCGAGGAGATTGGCCTGCCGTCGGCGGTGGTCGAGATTGCCGGCTACCTGCCGGAGTATCGTACCGCCACGGGTTTTCGTGTCACCCCGGTGGTGGCCATGGTGACGCCGCCCTTCGAGTTAAGGCTCGATGCATTCGAGGTGGCAGAGGCTTTCGAGGTGCCGCTGGGCTTTCTGCTCGATCCCGCCAATCACCAGCGGCACTCGCTGCACTACCGCGGCAAACTGCGGCACTACTGGGCGATGCCATACGGCGATTACTTCATTTGGGGCGCCACGGCAGGAATCATCATGTCGCTCTACCGCGCCATCACCCCTGACGCCCGCTAGTCAAGCACCATTGCCAGCGTTTCGAGAAAGTGCCTGGCCTTTTCCTGGTCGGGAGCCGTGCTCAGTGCGGCACGCAGCTTGTCGACATGCTGCCGGAGTTCGTCCGGCGTTTCGACTTGCTCGATTGCGGCAATCAAAGCAACGGCTCGCGAACCCAATAATTCCTTCAGCGTGCGGATGGCGTAACTCCGGGCGAGGCTGATGTCCTCGTCGGGTAGTGCCCGGCGGATGCCCTCGTGCCCGGAGTCGGCGGCTGCCTGTGCCTGGATGAAGCCGCCATCCAGCAGGGCTGCCAGTTGCCGTCTGCCATCCGCCGCGGAACTGCTCAGTTCCAGAAGTTGATGTCCGTTGCGGTGGCCATCGACCATGATCAGCATCGCACGCACCCGGAAGGGCAGGCGGTGTGCGCGGGTGGACACCTCATCATGGCCTTTTGGGGTCTTGCTGTAGATAGACGACAGTTCCATGCTGAGAAGCGTTCCACAAGCTGCAGAGTGATGTTGCGTGATGGCACGGGTTTCTGCAGGTCCCGGCAAATTATGTGGTATGGTGCCCGTTTGAAAACTGAACTGGCGCGAACTACTACAGCGTACGAGTACTGGGCGCCACTCAGGCAAGACTCCAGTATGATCCTGTTTTCCCTGCTTGACGTCCTGTTACTCGAGCAGGTCCGCAGGTCTGGCCACTACTCAACCGTTGCTTTGTTCATGAGCCGTCATCCTGGTCCTACGGTTTTCTCCAAAGCTGGTTCAATGCAGGTCAGCGTCTGCATGGAACCCTTGCCTGGCTGGTCGGGATCGGCGGCCTGATGCTGGTTGCGGCTGGCGTCTAATTGCACTTGCCGACATCAGCCCGCTTCTCACCTGACTGTGAATCTCCCTGGTCCTTTACCTGACGATGGGGTTTCGCCAGTTCAGTCACTATTATACGGACATTCAGTAGGCGCTTCGCACGGCGAACCTTTGCTATTATTCACTCGCTTCCTGTGCGGCTCACCGCAGTGGCCTTGGCCATCGCCGGAGACTTCGAGGATGTGGTCTACAGTTGGCGTACCCAGGCCGACCAGTATCCCAGTGATGACTCGGGAATTTTCGTGGCCAGCGGCGCGGATACCGCGGATACTTTTGGGGTTCGCCTCGGCTAGCCGCCCTCGGCATCAGGCGAATTGGACGGGTGGTCGTAGGTCGGCACCGGTGAGGCCGCCGATGTTGACTTCATGGACAGCGCCGTTAGGCTGGTTTGACCTGCCGTGGTGCTGTCTTTTTTGCTGTTGTTGGGGCTTGCCAGTCTGGTAGGCGGTTGATCGATTTTTTTTCAGGAGTTACTTCATGAGCAGAGAAGTTGTCGTACTAAGCGCGGTCCGTTCAGCCATTGGCACTTTCGGAGGTTCCCTCGCCAATATGGAGCCGCACGAGTTGGCCGGCACCGTGATGAAGGAGTCGATCACCCGTTCCGGTGTCGATCCGCAACAGATTACTTACGTCACGGTGGGCAACTGTATCCCGACCGATTCGCGCTTCGCCTATGTGGCTCGTGTCGCTTCGATCCAGGCGGGTCTGGCGATGGACTCGGTGGCCATGGCAGTCAACCGCCTCTGCGCATCAGGCTTGCAGGGCGTCGTCACCACTGCCCAGAACATCATGCTCGGCGACGCCGACTACGGAATCGGCGGTGGTGTGGAAGTCATGTCGCGTGGTTCCTACATGCTGCCGGCGATGCGCTCCGGCGCGCGCATGGGTGATGCCAAGGCCATCGACATGATGGTCGCCACCCTGACCGATCCGTTTGGTGTCGGCCACATGGGCGTAACCGCAGAGAATCTCGCCAAGAAGTGGAACATCAGCCGTGAAGAGCAGGATGCCTTCTCGGTCGAGTCACAGCGCCGCGCCGGTGCCGCGATCGCCGAGGGTCGCTTCAAGTCGCAGATCGTCCCGATCGTCATGAAGACCCGCAAGGGCGACGTCGTTTTCGATACGGACGAGCACGTCAAGGCCGGCACGACGATCGAAGCGCTGGCCAAGATGAAGCCAGCGTTCAGCAAGGATGGTACGGTTACCGCAGGTAACGCTTCCGGCATCAACGATGGTGCAGCCTTCCTGGTTCTGGCGGCCGCCGATCTGGCAGCGAGTGCTGGTCAGAAGCCGTTGGCGCGTCTCGTTTCCTATGCGGTCGCCGGCGTGCCAAACGACATCATGGGCGAGGGTCCGATCCCGGCGACCAAGCTGGCGCTCAAGAAGGCGGGTCTGACGCTCGACCAGATGGACGTCATTGAGGCCAACGAAGCCTTTGCCGCGCAAGCCATCGCGGTCAACAAGGGTCTCGGCCTCGACCCCGTCAAGACCAATCCGAACGGCGGGGCGATCGCTCTCGGTCACCCGGTTGGTTGCTCGGGTGCTTTCATCGCCATCAAGGCGATCTACGAGTTGCAGCGCACCGGCGGCAAGTACGCACTGGTGACCATGTGTATCGGTGGTGGCCAGGGGATCGCAGTCATTTTCGAACGCGCCTGAAACCAGGGTACTTAGCAGTTCAGAAGCCCGACCGGATCCCGGTCGGGTTTTTTTTCGGCGTTTCGCAAGCCAGGGGGCTTTGCCTGCCGGGGACGCAAAGGCGCTAGCCTCGATGGTTCATCAGTCCGCGACGCAATTCCGCCGCCACTTTCGTCTGCAGTTCTGTCAATTCGATGACTCTCAGGCGATCATGCCGGCACCGACGGTGTTGTTCGACGATTCGTCGATGACGATGAAGGCGCCGGTGCCGCGGCTCTCTGCATAGGGGTCGGCAAAGATCGGCTGTGCCAGCTTGAAGCGGACGCGGGCGATGTCATTCATCGCCAGCCGCTCGGCCGTCTGCCGTTCCATGGTGTTGATGTCGACGCGGAACTCGATGCCGGCGAGCACGGCCTTGGTGTCGCGCGTGGTATGGCGAAGCAGGTATTTGCGGCGCGGGTCGAGCGGTGATTCGGAGAGCCAGCAGAGCATGGCGTCGATCTGTTTGGTCACCTGCGGCAATTCGCCGGTTTTGACGATCATGTCGCCGCGCGAGATGTCGATCTCGTCGGCGAGCAGGAGGGTCACCGATTGCTCGGCGACGGCGCGGGTTTGCGATTCGCCGAGGACCTGGATGTCCTTGACGCGCGTTTCCCGACCCGACGGCAGCACGCTCACCGCATCGCCGATCCGCAGTTCGCCGGACTCGACGCGGCCCATGAAGCCGCGATAGTCGTGCAGTTCGGGGTTGGCAGAATCCTGTGGGCGGCAGACGTATTGCACCGGGAAGCGGAATTTTTCGGTGTGCTCGCTGTGCACCGCCGGCGTGCTTTCAAGGATTTCGAGCAGCGTCGGCCCGTCGTACCAGTCCAGGTGCTCGCCGCGATCTACCACCATGTCGCCGTGCAGTGCCGACATCGGTATGAAGCGCACGTCGGTGATTCCCAACTGGTCGGCGAACGCCAGATAATCCGCCTTGATGCGCTCGAAGGTTTCGGGCGAGTAGTCTGCGAGGTCCATCTTGTTCACCGCCACGACGATCTGAGGAATGCCCAGCAGGTGGGCCAGGTAGGAATGGCGGCGGGTCTGGGTGAGCACGCCCTTGCGGGCGTCGATCAGGATGATCGCCAGGTCGGCGGTCGACGCGGCGGTGACCATGTTGCGCGTGTATTGCTCGTGGCCCGGCGCGTCGGCGATGATGTACTTGCGTGTTCCGGTGGTGAAGTAGCGGTAGGCGACGTCGATGGTGATCCCCTGTTCGCGCTCGGCCTGCAGGCCGTCGGTCAGCAGTGAAAGGTCGACGATATCCAGCCCACGCCTTTCCGAAGTTCTCTTCATCGCGTGCAGGGTATCGACGAGGATCGTTTTGCTGTCGAACAGCAGGCGACCAATCAGGGTGCTCTTGCCGTCGTCGACGCTGCCGCAGGTCAGAAAACGCAGCAGGCCATTGTCGGGGAGGGCAGCGGGGAATGTTTCGATCGCGGACATCAGAAATAGCCTTCCTTCTTGCGTTGTTCCATCGAGGCGTCCGACGTCTGGTCGTCGAGGCGGGTTGCCCCGCGCTCGGTGATCGTCGTGCTGGCAGTCTCGGCGATGATTTTGGCGACGCTGTCGGCTTCGGAGATCACCGGTGCGGTGCAGGTGATGTCGCCGACAGTGCGAAAGCGCACCGTCAGGGTCTCGATCGTTTCACCGGCACGGGCGGGGGTGACCGCGGTGACTGGCAGCAGGCCGCTGCCGCGGCGCACCAACGGTCGCCGATGCGCGAAGTAGATCGACGGCAGCGCCAGTTGTTCGCGTTCGATGTACTGCCAGACGTCGATCTCGGTCCAGTTGGAGATCGGGAAGACGCGGATGTTCTCGCCCTTGAAGCTGCGCGCGTTATAGAGGTCCCACAGTTCGGGGCGCTGGTTTTTCGGGTCCCACTGGCCGAACTCGTCGCGGAACGAGAAGATGCGTTCCTTGGCGCGGGCTTTTTCCTCGTCGCGGCGTGCGCCGCCGATACAGGCGTCGAAACCGAATTCCTCGATCGCTTCAAGCAGGGTCACCGACTGGTGCTTGTTGCGCGGCTCGTCGGCCGACTTGAGTACCACGCTGCCGCGCGCCATCGAGTCTTCGACCGAGCGGACGATCAGGCGCTCGCCGAGTTCGATAGCGCGTCGGTCGCGGAAGTCGGTGACCTCCGGGTAGTTGTGTCCGGTATCGACGTGCAGCAGCGGGAAGGGGAAGCGGCCTGGGCGGAATGCCTTTTCAGCGATGCGCAGCATGCAGATCGAGTCCTTGCCGCCGGAGAAGAGCAGGACCGGACGGCTGCACTGGCCGGCCACCTCGCGCATGATGTGGATGGCCTCGGATTCCAGCCAGTCGAGGTGGGAGAGGGTGACTCTGGAAAGTGTTGCAGTGCTCATGGGGTGACCTGTAATTCCGGGTTTTCAGCGCCCGTGACGTGCCTGTCGCAGATGTTCGTCCGGGCCTTCAGGCGTGCTTGACGTGCAAGCCGCATTCCTTGGATTGTGGATTTTCCCACCACCAGCGGCCAGCACGCACATCCTCGCCGGGCGTGATCGGCCGTGTACACGGTGCGCAGCCTATGCTGGGGTAGAACTTGTCGTGCAGTGCATTGTAGGGAACGTCGTTGAGTTTCAGGTAAGCCCAGACTTCGCGTTCGCTCCATGCGGCGAGCGGGTTGAATTTCTCCAGGCCGCCATCACCATTGGCGGCGTCGAAACTGCGCACCGGCAGCCTGTCGCGGGTTGCCGCCTGGCCGCCGCGCATGCCGGTGATCCAGGCCTTGCGGCCGGCCAGCGCGCGCTGCAACGGCTCGACCTTGCGCACGAAACAGCAGGCCTTGCGCAACTCGACCGACTCGTAGAAGGCGTTGATGCCGTTGCCGTGGGTGTAGGCCTCGACGAGTTCGTGGCGCGGAGAGTACAGGCGCAGCGTCAGGCCGTAGTGGTTTTTAACCGCGGCGATCAGGTCGTAGGTTTCCGGTGGCAGGCGACCGGTGTCGAGCGAGAAGATTTCGATGTCGATCCGGTCGCGGACGATCAGATCGGTGAGCACCATGTCTTCGGCACCGAGACTGCTGGCGAACGCCGCCGGCGAGAAGGTGTCGGCGATCTCGCGCAGCAGGCGGCGCGCCTCACTGACGCGGGTGGTCACGGCGGCGAGCAGCGCCGGGTCGTCGACATTGACCTGGACGCTCATGTCGACTCCAGCGCGTGGCGCCGCCGGAACAGCGGCTCGCGCTGGTCGGCCGCCGCCTGGTAGGTTTCGCTGAATACGGCGAGGCCGGCCAGGGCCTTATCGATGTCCTTGTCGGCGCGCAGCGCATAGGCGTCGATGCCGCAGCGCTGCATGTAGAAGAGCTGGTCCTGCAGCACGTCGCCGATGGCACGGATCTCGCCTTGGTAGTGATAGCGCTCGCGCAGCAGGCGGGCGATCGAGTAGCCGCGGCCGTCGGTAAACTTGGGAAAATTGACGGCGATGATGCGCAACCGGTCGATGTCGTCGGTCAGCGCTTCCGGGCCCTCATGGCTGTCGATCCAGACCCCGAAGGCCGGGTAGCGGCCGCTGATCTCTGCACGGCGGGCGAGCCATACCGGGAGCGGCAGCAGGACCGGGTCGGCGGGCAGGATCACGGTTGCCGGGGTCTCGCCTGCGGCCAGTGTCAGGACTTGCCAGTCGTCCTCGACGATACGGTCATGTTTGATGATCCTAGGCATTGATGGCTTCCTCTTCCCGGTTGTCGACCTTGGCCGTCCGCCGCCGGTCGCGGCCGGCGTAGGCACGCGCCTTGAAGGGCTCGATGCCGATCCGCTGCAAGGTGTCGATGAAGCGTTCGCTGGGCGTTCGGTGTTCGAGATAGACGCCGATAAGCGCTTCGATGACCTGCGGCACTTCCTGGGCGTAGAACGACGGCCCGATCACCTTGCCGATGGTCGCGGCGTTGCCTTGCTGGCCGCCGATGGTGATTTGATACCATTCCTCGTTGTTCTTGTCGACCCCGAGGATGCCGATGTTGGCGACGTGGTGGTGGCCGCAGGAGTTCATGCAGCCCGAGATGTTCAGTGAGATGTCGCCGATGTCGTGGAGATAGTCGAGGTCGTCGAACTTCTCGTGGATCGCGGCGGCGATCGGGACCGAACGAGCGTTGGCCAGCGCGCAAAGATCGCCGCCGGGGCAGCAGATCATGTCGGTGAGCAGGCCGATGTTGGCCGTCGCCAGGCGGTGGCGGCGAGCGATCAGCCAGACCTCGTGCAGGTCGCTTTGTCTGACATCGGCGAGGACCACGTTCTGTTCGTGGCTGACGCGCAGTTCGCCAAAGCTGAAACGTTCGGCGAGCTCGGCGACGGCGATCATCTGGACGTCGCTGATGTCGCCGGGAGCGACGCCGAGCGCCTTCAGTGACAGGGTGACGGCGGTGTAGCCCGGCGTCTTGTGGGCATGCACGCAACGCTTGACCCAGTTGGCGAAAGCCGGGTCGTTGCGCAGCCGGGCGGCGTGCGCGGCGTCTTCAGCCGGCAGCGTTGCCCGCGGCGGTGGGGCGAAATGCCCGGCGAGGCGTGCGAACTCTGCGTCGGGAACCGTCGTCGGACCGTCGCGCAGTTGCGACCATTCGGCCTCGACCTGGCGGCCGAATTCGTCAATGCCGAGCGCCTGCACGAGGATCTTGATGCGCGCCTTGTACATGTTGTCGCGACGGCCGTAGCGGTTGTAAAGGCGCAGGATCGCGTCGAGGTACGAGAGCAGGTGCCGTCGTGGCAGGAACTCGCGGATCAGCTTGCCGAGGATCGGCGTCCGGCCCAGGCCGCCGCCGACAAAGACCCGGAAACCGATTTCGCCCTGCTCGTTGCCGACCAGGTCGAGACCGATATCGTGCGCACGAATCACCGTGCGGTCCTCGGCCGCGGCATTGACCGCGATCTTGAACTTGCGCGGCAGGAAAGCGAATTCGGGATGGAAGGTCGACCATTGCCGCAGCAACTCGCAATACGGGCGCGGATCGGTCCACTCGTCGGGTGCGACACCCGCGAAATGGTCGGTGGTGATGTTGCGCACGCAATTGCCCGAGGTCTGCACGGCATGCATCTGCACGCTCGCCAGCTCGGCGAGGATGTCCGGCGTTTCCTCGAACTGCGGCCAGTTGAGCTGCATGTTCTGGCGCGTCGTGAAATGCCCGACGGCGCGGTCGTAGCGGCGAGAAATCTCGGCCAGTTTGCGCAACTGTGTGGCCGAGAGCATGCCGTAGGGAATGGCGATGCGCAGCATCGGGCCGTGCCGCTGGATGTAGAGGCCATTCTGCAGACGCAGCGGACGCAATTCGTCGACCGACAGTTCGCCTGCCAGATGGCGGCCGATCTGGTCGCGATACTGGGCTACGCGCTCGTTGATGATCTGTTGGTCAATACTGTCGTAGCGATACATCGTCGCTCGCTCCTTGCCGTGAAATTCGCGTCGGTGGCTCAGGAAGCCTGTCCTGGGCCTTGTTGAAGGTCGCCCCGCCTCCCGGTTGGAAGTAATCGGGCGGTGTGTGGTACCTAATGGGCAATCAGCTTGCTGCCGATCAGTAGCAGCATGCCGGCCAGGATCGGGCGCAGAACACGTTCCGGCACTTTCGCTGAGGCGTGGCTGCCGAGCCAGATGCCTGGCAGCGATCCGAGCAGCAGGCTGCCGAGCAGCGACCAGTCGACGCTACCGATCAGCCAGTGGCCCAGACCGGCGATCAACGTCAGCGGTACGGCGTGCGCCAGATCACTACCGATGATGCGAATCGCCGGCAGTCTGGGGTAGAGGTAGAACAAGACGGCGACGCCGAGCGCACCGGCGCCGACCGACGAAATGGTCACCAGTACGCCGAGTAGCGCGCCGACGGCAACCGTGATCGGCGCCCGCAACTGCGTGTGTGCGGCGTCGTCGGCGTGCGCCAGGGCCTGTTGCTGCAGCTTGCTGCGAAAGAGTATCGCGGCGGCGGTGAGCAGCAGGGCAATACCGAGTGAAAAGGAGATGATATGCGATACCGTCGCACTCTGCTTCGGAAGCAGGGACAATGCCCAGATCGTCAGCAGCGCGGCCGGAATGCTGCCGCCGGCCAGCAGACGGGTGATGCGCCAATCGACGTGCCCCTTGCGAGCGTGCACCACCGTGCCGCCGGCCTTGGTGATGGCTGCATACAGCAGGTCGGTGCCGACCGCCGTTGCCGGGTGGATGCCGAACAGGAGCACCAGCAACGGCGTCATCAGCGAGCCGCCGCCGACGCCGGTGAGCCCGACGATGGCGCCGACGACGAAACCCGACAAGGTGTACATCCAGTCCATGGCCTACTACCAAAAAAAGTCCGCGCATGGTAACAGCGCAGCGTTTGATCGAAAAAGAATATTCAGTTAGATTGTTATAACCAATCCAATGGTGCGACAGCCATGAAACTCCAGCAGTTCCGCTATCTCGTCGAAGTGGCGCGCCGTGGTCTCAATGTTTCCGAAGCCGCGGAGGCGCTTTATACCTCGCAGCCGGGGATCTCCAAGCAGATCAGGCTGCTCGAAGAGGAACTCGGGGTGACCGTCTTCGAGCGTGGAGGCAAGCGCCTGACGTCGATTACCGAGCCCGGCAGGGCGGTGCTCGAAATTGCCGAACGCATTCTGCGCGATGCCGAGAACATCCGGCGCGTCGGCGAAGAGTACGCTGGCGGCGACTCCGGCAGCCTGGTCATCGCCACCACCCATACGCAGGCGCGCTATGCGTTGCCGACAGTGGTCAAGAACTTTGTCGACCGGCATCCCCGGGTTCGCCTGTCGCTGCACCAGGGGCATCCCGCACAGATCGCCGAATTGACGTTGAAAGGCGAGGCCGACATCGCCATCGCCACCGAAGCGCTCGACCAGTATCCACAACTGCTGATGTTGCCGTGTTACCAGTGGGTACACTGTGTGATCGCTCCCGACGGGCACCCGATCCTCGGCGAAAAGCCGGTGTCGCTGAGCGCTCTGTCGCGCTGGCCACTGATTACCTACGACTCGGCCTTTGCCGGTCGTTCACGTATCAACAAGGCTTTTGAACTGGCTCAACTGACCCCGAATGTGGTGCTCACGGCGATCGACGCCGACGTGATCAAGACCTATGTCGGGTTGGGGCTGGGGCTGGGGATCATTGCCCGCATGGCTTTCGATCCGGTGCGCGACACCGGTTTGCAGGCGATGGCCGCCGAGCATCTGTTCGGTTCGAACACGACGCGTATCGGTTTGCGCCGTGGCACGCACATCCGCCGCTACGAATATGACTTCATCGAACTCTTCGCGTCGCACCTGACGAAGAAGGCCGTCGACATGGCGATGGCCGGTGCGCGACCGGCCGACGAGTATCAGCTCTGAGTGCGCCGGTGTACCGGATCAGCCGGGGGAATGGAGAAGCACCGAGGCGCCGCCAGCGTGCCGCTTTGGGTCTTGCCGGCAGTGTGTCGGTGGCGTTGCTGGTCACTGCCGCTTCGGCATGCCGGGCAGACGTACCGACCATCGCCGAGGAGTGCCGGTTGCGCAACGCCGCGCTCTGCGACCTGCGTGGCCTGAAGTACCTCGTCGACGGCCCCTGTCCGCCGGAAGCCCGGACCACTCGCCCGCCAGGTCAGCAGCGCTGTGACGAGGCGGGACAGGCGGGGGGGACGACAGTGCAAGCACAGCCTATGGACTCGATCGAGGCGCTATCGCTACCGCCACCCAGACGCGACCTGGCCTGGGTGGGGCGAATCGAGCGCTGGCTGTTGCCGGGGGGGTTGGTCATCGGCGGCGGCGTACTCGCTGCGCTGTTCCTGCGGATACTCCGCGGGCGAAGGGCGCGGCCCGATGTCGAAGAGGCGAGTCCGCGCGTCGGCTGGACGGTCGTGCAACTCCTGGTCGCTGCCAGCCTGGCCGTGCCGCTGGCCTATAAGGTGGCCGGCCTGGCCTTTCAACGGGTGTTCGCGAGCTTCGACAATCACGATACCGCCGCACCCTGGCTACTCGCCGCTCCGGTCGGATTGCTGGTGTTTGTTCTGATGGCGGGCATGGCCTTTGCGCTGCTTGCGCTCGCCCTCGGCTACCTGTTCAAGGGCTGCACGCGGCAGCAGGGAAGGGCCACGACCCGGCAGGCGCGTGGTCAGCCGCCCAAGTCCGGTGTTCATGACGACGCGCAGGACCAGCCGTAAGGCGTCTGTCGTGTGCGCTCCAGGCACGCGCGGGCGGTGGCGAGTTCCAGCCACACCTTGCCCCTTGCAGCGTCGGCGGCCTGAGCTACACTTCAACCATGCCGCCACTTCCACGAAGGGATCCCTCATGAGCACACCGTCCTCCGCTCCATCGGCCAAACGCAAGCCTGCGGTTGCCCGGCGAACCGCAAAGAAGTCAGATGCGCAGGCGAGCGCCGACAGCGCACGGTCGACCGAGCCGGGCATGGTCGATCAGATGCGCGCGATGGCCAGCCGTTTGCTGGACCTGGGGTCGGCAACGGTGCTTGCCGGGCGAGCCATGGAGACCGCCGGCAAGGTCTCGCGGGCGCTGCAGGATGGGCATCCGCTCGACGCGGCCAGCGAAGTGGTGCGGGCCGTGTTGCCGGGCGTCGCAGAACCCGCATGGGCCAGGACCGGGGCGGCGATCCGCGCCATGCGCGAGTCGGCGGGACTGACGATTGCCGAGGTCGGCGCGGCGATCGATCTCAAGGATCCCTCGCTGATCGAGGCGCTCGAGAATGGCCGCATTGCCTTGTCGTTCGAGTTGATCCTGCGTCTGGCGGCGGTCTTTGGGCGCAATGACCCGGTCGGTTTTGTGATGCGCTTTACGCGCACCGCGAATCCCGATCTGTGGAAGAGCCTCGAAGGCTTGGGGGTCGGCAAGCTGGTGCTGCAGACGGTGCGTGAGCACCAGTTCGTCAACGTTTATCGCAGCAACGACGATGCCCGGACGCTCAGCGACGCGGAGTTCGCGGAGATCCTCAGTTTCACGCAGGCGGCATTCGAGACGGCGATGGCGCTGCGCGCACGCTATCTGGCCCGCGGTGACGGCCCCACTGTCGAAGGCGATCCAGCGGGGGCGAGCACATGAGCGTTCACGGCGCGCCCTGGCAGCCGGCTGCCGCCGCCCGCACGCATCCGATCAGCAGACCGTTGCTTGCCAGATGCTGCTATTTCTGATATCTAGTCGTCTTTTTTTGCAAACAGAAAACAGGGTCTTCGAACATGGCTGAAGAATTGCTCCACAAGCATTTCACTCCCTACGTACCGGAACCGGGCGAGGAGTTCATGAACAGCGATCAGCTGGCTCATTTTCGTGGCATCCTCGAAGCCCTCAAGCGGCAGTTGATGGAAGACATCGAACGTACGGTGCATACGATGAAGGATGAAGCGACGGTTTTTGCTGATCCCAATGATCGTGCGAGCCAGGAAACCGACATCGCCATCGAGTTGCGCAACCGAGACCGCGAGCGCAAGCTGATCAAGAAGATCGAGGAAACCATCGCGCGTATCGACAGTGGCGACTATGGCTACTGTGCGGCCTGCGGCGTCGAGATTGGCATCAAGCGTCTGGAAGCGCGGCCGACGGCGACGCTGTGCATCGACTGCAAGACGCTGGAAGAGGTGCGCGAGAAGCAGATCGCAAAATAGGCGGTCCCAGAAGTGTGCAGCGCGGACGAATTTGCCGCGCGCGGAAACAGGAAAGGACGCCGTGGCGTCCTTTCCTTTTGGTCTGCTGTTGCGTGGTTACGACGCCGGCGCTGCTGCCCCGGCACCACCTTCTTCGACAGTCAGGGCTTTCATCGACAGGCGCACACGACCCTTCTCGTCGGCTTCCAGTACCTTGACGCGCACTTTCTGGCCTTCCTTGAGGTAATCGGCGACTGCACTGACGCGTTCGTTGGCAATCTGCGAAATATGCAGGAGGCCGTCTCGCCCAGGCAGGATACTGACGATGGCGCCGAAGTCGAGCAGCTTGAGCACGGTCCCGTCATAGACCTTGCCGACTTCAACGTCGGCGGTGATCGACTCGATTCTCGCGCGGGCGGCATCGGCTGCCTCACCACTCACCGAGGCGATGGTGATCGTGCCGTCGTCCTTGATGTCGATGGTCGTTCCGGTTTCCTCGGTGATCGCGCGGATGACCGCGCCGCCCTTGCCGATCACGTCGCGGATCTTCTCCGGGTTGATCTTCATGGTGTACAGGCGCGGGGCGTAGGTCGAGACTTCCTCGCGGTGTCCGGACATCGAGTCCTGCATCTGCTTGAGAATGTGCAGGCGGGCTTCGCCGGCCTGCGCCAGGGCGACCTGCATGATCTCCTTGGTGATGCCCTGGATCTTGATATCCATCTGCAGCGCGGTAACCCCGGAATCGGTGCCGGCGACCTTGAAATCCATGTCGCCGAGGTGATCCTCGTCGCCGAGGATGTCGGTCAGTACGGCGACGCGATTGCCCTCCTTGATCAGACCCATGGCGATTCCGGCGACATGCGCCTTCAGCGGCACACCCGCGTCCATCAGCGCCAGCGATGCGCCGCAGACGCTGGCCATCGAACTCGAACCGTTGGATTCGGTGATCTCGGATACGACGCGAATCGAGTACGAGAAATCTTCGGCCGACGGCAGTACGGCCAGCAATGCCCGTTTGGCCAGCCGGCCATGCCCGATTTCACGACGCTTGGGGGTCCCGACGCGTCCGCATTCGCCCGTAGCGTAGGGCGGGAAGTTGTAGTGCAACATGAAACGGTCACGATATTCACCGGACAGCGCGTCGATGATCTGCTCGTCACGCCCGGTGCCGAGCGTGGCCACGACGATGGCCTGTGTTTCGCCACGGGTGAACAGGGACGAACCGTGTGCCCGCGGCAAAACGCCCGAGCGGATCACAATCGGCCTGACCGTGCGCGTGTCGCGACCGTCGATTCTTGGTTCGCCGGCCAGGATGCGACCACGGACGATGCGCGCTTCGGCGGCGGAAACCATATTGCGCACGGCGTTGGCATCCGGGGCGTCGTCGCCGGCGGTCAGGACTTCGACGGCGTAGGCGGTGATCTCCTTGATGCGCTGGCTGCGCAGCTGCTTGCTGGTAATCCGGTAGGCTTCCTGCAACTCCGCATCGACCAGTTTGTCGAGCTTGCCGTGGACGGCTTCATTTCTTGCTGCCGGTGTCCAGTCCCATTCCGGTTTGCCGGCCGCATCGGCCAGTTCGTTGATGGCGTCGATCGCGGCCTGCATCTGCTGGTGCCCAAAGACCACGGCGCCGAGCATGACCTCCTCGGAGAGTTCCCTGGCTTCCGACTCGACCATCAGGACCGCCGACTGCGTACCGGCGACGACCAGATTCAGCAGACTCGACGACAGCTGCGAGGCGCTGGGATTGAGGAGGTACTGACCGTCGAGATAACCGACGCGCGCGGCACCGATCGGCCCATCGAAGGGTATGCCCGAGATCGCCAGGGCTGCCGAGGCGCCGATCATTGCCGGAATGTCGGGATCGATTTCCGGGTTGAGTGACATCACCGTCGCCACGACCTGCACTTCGTGGTAGAAGCCTTCGGGGAAAAGCGGACGCAACGGGCGGTCGATCAGCCGGGAGGTCAGCGTTTCCTTTTCCGAGGGGCGCCCCTCGCGTTTGAAGAACCCTCCGGGGATCCTTCCCGCGGCATAGGTTTTCTCGATGTAATCCACCGTTAGTGGAAAAAAATCCTGGCCCGGTTTGGCTGTCTTGTTGCCGACAACGCTGACCAGCACGACCGTGTCGTTCATCGAGACCATGACGGCCCCACCCGCCTGGCGGGCGATCTCGCCGGTTTCCAGGGTGACCTGATGGGCACCATAGGCGAAGGATTTCTTGACGATATTAAACATTGTTTCCTTTCTCAAAAGTCTGGCGCGTGCCTGCCCACGACTCCGGCAGACCATTCAACCGACGCGCCCATTTGCCAACAAAAGCCGCAGCAGCAGAAACAGCGGCACAGCCCACCTGGGGGCTGGCCGCTGACGGCTGTTCGAATGGCCTGCACCTCCGACCGCAAAGCGGATCGGCGAACAGGCTTACTTGCGCAGGCCGAGACGCTGAAGCAGGCTGCGGTAGGAATCGACGTTGGTACGTTTCAGGTAGTCGAGGAGCTTGCGACGGCGGCTGACCATGCGCAAAAGTCCGCGCCTCGAGTGGTTGTCCTTCTTGTGTTCCTTGAAGTGGCCGGTCAGGTCATTGATGCGAGCGGTCAACAGGGCCACCTGGACTTCGGACGATCCGGTGTCGCCTGTGGCACGCTGGTAGTCGCTCATGATCTGCGCTTTTTGCGCAACATTTATCGCCATGTCAAACTCTCTTTCCTAAAGAACGGCGTAGCCCCGGTTTGATAGAGCCAGCGCCAGATGAATGAAGGTGCTTATTCGCTTGGCGAAGCGAGCCGACGATTCTAACTGTTGATCCGGCGGGCGGCAAGCAGTACCGCGATCGTTGTGGCCGGGCGTTTTCCCTGTGCCGTCACGTGAAGCCGGGCAGCAAGCCGTTCTGCGGGTGTGTCGTGACTGGCTCAAGGATACCTTGAAAAAGCGCTTCGATGACCGGCGGTTCTCGCCAGCGCTCATTCAGAAAGGTGAGCCCAACTTCCTCGACGAGCGCGCCCTTCCAGTAATGATTGGCGATTTCGTCGAGAGTCGACAGGCTCAGGCTGTGCGGTAATCGCAGGTAGTCCAACCAGCTCGCATCGTGGAACGAGCAGACGTAGCTGCCCTTGCTGCGCGCTCGCACCAGTGACTTGCCGAAGGCTCGGGCGGGATGCTTGGCGCGAAAAGTCCCGGCGTCGACGCGTGTGGCGAAGAGCAGGAGGGCGTGCAGTCGGCTTGGGAAATGCGGGTAGAGTCGCTGCCGGAAGTATTCCAGATGGTACTCGGCGAAGTAGTTCTGAACGGTCGTGAACTGGTCTCCGGGCAGCGGGTGGGCGAAGGGATTGCCGACGAGGATGTCCCATCCGGGCCATTCTGCGTCGTCGTCCAGCCAAGCGTACAATTCTAGCGGTGCGCTGTCCTTGAGTAGGTGGTCCATGATTTCTTGCTCGACAGACCGCAATCCGCCTGCGCCTCTTGTCTCGTAGGTTGGTCCGCGGGGTCGGCGGAAGCGCTGGAATCGGCACGACGCCGTACACAGCGCCGACAGCTCAGCGACTGCGGCCGAATTTCTCCACCAACTGGTCCAGCTTCTCGGTACGCTGGCGAGCCAGCGCCTCAGCCTCGCGCTGTGCTTTGCGCTGTTCTGCCTGTTTGCGGGTTCGTTCCTTGATCAGGTCGCTGGCGTGGCTACGGTGCGTGGCCAGGATTTCGCCGGCCGGTTGCCCGTCAAGGTCCACCCGGACCGTTGCCTGTGCCATCACTTTCAGATACCGGAGTGAGTGCGTGTGCATTCCCAGGGCGATGCGCAAGTCCTTGCGGCCAACATTGGGCAGTCGCCCTTGCAGTTGCTTGTCGATGCCGATGGCGAGCGGCAGGCTGTCACGAAAGACCGGGAATGTCTCCTGCAGTTCCTTCAGGAGTTGCCGGGCGTTGTGACCCGGCGCTTGGTTTTGAGTGGGAGTCGTCATGGGTGATGATGCGGCTGGGGGGTGAGCGGGGCCGCGCTCAGGACCGCAGGCGCTTGCCTTGGCGTCCAATGCGGGGGCCCCTGGTTTCTCGTCGCAGCGGGCGAGACGCTTGCTTGCTGCGGGCAACAGACTCAGAAATGAATCCCCCGCATGACCTGTGAGAAGGCAATCTGGTCAGCCGTTTGCGATTCCGGTTCTTCGGGCTTGCGCGCCGCTGCGCCGGAATCGGGGAACATCCGGAAGGAGGTGTTCATCGTGATCTGTGCGACCTTCGGCATCAGGGAGTGCAGCAGGGCACCGAAAATTCCCAGGCGTGTGGCAATGCGCACCGGTTTGTGAATGACCGCTTCAACGACCAGATCGGCGGCGTCTTCCGGGGAAAGCGTTGGGACCTGATCGTAGAGCTTGGTCGGGGCGATCATCGGTGTCCTGACCAGGGGCATGTTGATGGTGGTGAATTCGATCCCGCGATCGGCAAACTCGGATGCCGCGCAGCGTGCCCAGGCGTCCAGCGCTGCCTTTGAGGCCACATAGGCCGAGAAACGCGGGGCGTTGGTGAGGACGCCGATCGACGAGATGTTGATCACGTGTCCCTTGCGCTTGGCGATCATTCCCGGCAGAAAGCCCATGGTCAGACGCAACGCGCCGAAGTAATTGAGTTCCATGGTCCGCTCGAAATCGTGGAAGCGATCGAAGGAGTTCTCGATACCGCGGCGAATCGAGCGGCCGGCGTTATTGACCAGGATATCGACGCCGCCGTGCTCCTCGTTCATGAATTTGACAAAGGCGGTGCATTGCTGCGGATCGGCGATGTCCACCGCATGCGTGATCAGGTGCAGCCCGGCGACTTCGAACTCGCGCCGGACTTCGTCGAGCGCCTGCGCGTCGCGGGCGACCGTGACCGCCACGGCGCCGGCTTCCGCGAGTTTGCGAATGGTGGCTTTACCGATGCCGGACGAGCCGCCGGTGACCAGCACGACCTTGCCTTCGACCTGGCCGCGCAGCGTGCGATCGACGAAAAGATCCGGGTCGAGGTGGCGTTCCCAGTAATCCCACAAGCGCCAGGCGTAGCTGTCGAGCGGGGGCACGGCGATGCCGCTGCCCTTGAGCGCGCGTTGCGTCTCACGGCAGTCGAAGCGGGTCGGGTAATTTACGAAATCGAGGATGTCGTCGGGCAGGCCGAGATCCTTCATGACCGCGGTACGAATGCGGCGCACCGGGGTCAGGGCGAACATCGCCTTGCGCACCGTGCGCGGGATGAAACCGAGCAGGGCGGCATTGATGCGCATCGCCATTTCCGGTGCGTGCGCGGCGCGTGCAAACGTGTTGAGCAGATCACCGACGCGCATCGGCGTCGGGTCGGTGAGGTGGAAGCACTGACCATCTTCATTGGCGAGGTGGGCAATGTGATCCATCGCCGCGACCACGAAGTCTACCGGTACAACATTGATGCGCCCGCCTTCGATACCGATGGTCGGCATCCAGGACGGGAACATCTTGCGCATCTTCTGGATCAGCTTGAAGAAGTAGTAGGGCCCGTCGACCTTGTCCATTTCACCGGTGCGCGAGTCGCCGACGACGATGGCCGGACGGAAGATGCGCCACGGGATCCGGCACTCCTTGCGGACGATGCCTTCGGAGTCGTGCTTGGTGCGGAAGTAGGGGTTCTCGAGGTTCTCCGCTTCGTCGAACATGTCTTCGCGAAACAGCCCTTCGAAAAGCCCGGCGGCGGCAATCGAGCTGACCAGGTGGAAGTGTCTGGCAGAAATTTCCTCGGCCAGACGGACGGTGTTGCGGGTGCCGTCCACGTTGGCGCGCTGTTGATCTTCGGCACTGGCCTTGAGGTCATAGATCGCTGCGAGATGGAAAAAGTGTTCGATCTTGCCTTGCAGCTTGTGGATATCGGTCCGCGAGACGCCCAGGTCTACTTGCGTCAGGTCGCCGACGATCGGAATGACGCGGCTATCGTCACAACCCCAATACTCGTACAATTCCTGCAGCCTCGGAAGCTCAATGGCGCGGGTCAAGAAATAGACGGTAGCCTCTGGGCGGCCCAGCAATCTTGCGACAAGTCTCTTGCCGATGAAACCAGTGGCGCCGGTAACGAAGTAATTCATTGCTGCCTCCTGATGAAATTCATTGTCCTCTCCTGTGTTCCTTGCGTGCTGGACTGCAGCCTCCCAGAGGCCATTCCCTGACTCTTTAGTGTGCGTCCTCTAGATATTGTCACTACACTGGCTTTCCAGGGCAAGCAAAAAACTTGCTGGCCTTTTGACTTACTACGTTTAAGGAGATATTAATGGGCAAGAAACTCAAAGAACTGGCCGGCAGCGTGACCGAGAACCAACTGGCGTCGACAGTCAAGGAATCGGCGCAACAAATCTGGCTGGCTGGGCTTGGCGCCTTCGCCAAAGCCCAGGAAGAAGGCGGCAAGGTGTTCGATGCGCTGGTCAAGGAAGGCGAGAGCATCCAGTCGCGAACCCGCAAGATTACCGACGAGAGAATTGCACAGGTTGCCGGCAAGGCGGCAGGCACCTGGGATCGCCTTGAGCAGGTGTTCGAGGACCGTGTGGCGCGTGCTCTGGGTAGCCTCGGCGTGCCCAGCAAGCAGGATATCGACCGACTTTCCAAGCGCGTCGTCGAGTTGAGCGCAGCGGTGCAGGCGCTGACCGAAGGAAAGGCGAGTGTCAAGGCTGAGGCGACGCCCGAAGAGCAGGACGAGTCACCTGCTGCAGAGACTCCTGCCAAGCCGTCGACCCGCAAACCCGCGGCCAGGACCGCTGCCGCAAAGCCGGTTCCACCAGTCACTCCGGCCGATGTGCTGAATACCATCCCACAGGCCGGCGAATAGCCTGTTTTGAAGAGCCCACCGCTGGTTTGCTGATCGTTGCGGGTGACGCGTAGGCAGCGGGTGCGGCGTCGTGTCCGTCCAGACGATGTGGCACCGGCGGGTGGTGCCTTTGCCTGGTTGAATTTTGCGTAGCGGTGCACACGGGCACCATGGCGCCGGGTAGCGGGCATTCGATGCTGCTGCGGGAGGCGCTTCCACAAAGAAGGAACGGCACTGTATGGCGGCAAACAAGCGTCCAAAAATCGCGCTGGCGCTCGCTGGTGGTGGTCCGGTGGGCGGTATCTACGAAGTCGGGGCGATGGCCGCTCTGGCCGAAGCGCTGGAAGGCGTGGACTTCACCGAGTTCGACATTTATGTTGGAGTCAGTTCGGGGGCCTTCATGTCGGCGGCGGTTGCCAATGGTCTCGGGCCTGCCACTCTGGCGCGGATGTTGGTGGATAATGACAGCGACGAGGTGTTCGACCCTGAAATGCTCCTGCGTCCGGCTTTCAGCGAATACCTGCGGCGCGCGCTGTCCGTGCCGATGTTGTTCTGGTCGTCGCTCCGCCAGTACCTGTCGGACCCCTGGCACCTTCGCTTCCTGGAGGCATTTCAGGGTCTCAGCCATGCCATCCCGGCGGGAGTGTTCAACAGTTCCGGAATCGATCATCTGCTCAGGAAGCTGTTTTCGGCGGAGGGACGGAGCAACGATTTTCGTCAGCTCAGGCACCGGCTCTTTATCGTGGCGACTGATCTGGACACCGGCGAGTCGCTGGCCTTCGGTTCCGCGGGGCATGATGACGTGCCGATTTCGGTGGCTGTCCAGGCGAGTGCCGCTCTTCCGGGCTTGTTCCCGCCGGTCAGGATCGGCGAGCGCTATTTCGTCGATGGTGCGCTGATCAAGACCCTGCACGCGTCCGTGGCATTGCACGAAGGTGCCGAACTGGTCATCTGCATCAACCCGCTGGTGCCATTCGATGCGCTCCTGGCGGCCAAACGACCCGCGCACGAGAACCCTTCTTCGGCTCCCGAGCATCTCGTCGACGGGGGACTGCCGGTGGTCCTGTCGCAGACTTTCCGCGCCATCATCCACTCGCGGATGCGCACCGGTATGGATCGCTACCGTCTCGAGTTCGAGGGCAGGGATGTGGTGCTGTTCGAACCCACCCGCGACGATGCGGACATGTTCTTCACCAACGTATTCAGTTATCGCGGCCGCAGTCGCCTGTGCGAGCATGCCTATCAGCGTACGCGCAGCGATCTGTATCGGCGGCGTCATGAGTTGAGGCCGATCTTCGAACGCCACGGGATCGAGCTGAACCTTGGTGTACTCAAGGACCACAGCCGCTCCCTGTTGTCGAAGAAACGTCGTCCCGACCTGGCGACCAGCGCCAGTGCCCTGGATTCTTCGCTGCGCGATCTGGAAGCCTGGCTGCTGGCTCAAAAGGCCTGATTCGGTTCGGCCGTCGGTGTAATTTCGATCGTCGGCCATTCACTGACGTTGCCGGCGGTGATATTCTGGACTTTCGGAGCGGATCACGGTGGACAGTTGATGGAAAAGAAACCGAAGCGGCGAACGCGAGAACGTATTCTGGAAACCAGCCTGCGCCTGTTCAACGATTTTGGTGAGCCGAACGTGACGACCACGGTCATCGCCGACGAAATGGACATCAGCCCCGGCAACCTCTATTACCACTTTCACAACAAGGACGAGATCCTGGAGTCGATTTTCTCCGACTTCGAGCGGGAGATCGAGGACATCCTCGCGGTACCGACGCGGCGGTCAGCCGATGTCGAAGACATCTGGCTTTTTCTGCACCTGCTGTTCGAACAGATCTGGAAGTATCGTTTTTTTTACCGCGACCTGAATGATCTGCTGACACGCAATCGGGTATTGGAGATTCATTTCAAGCAGATCCTGGCGCACAAGGTGCGTACGGCGACGACCTTGTGCGAAAGTCTGGTGTTCGCTGATGCGATGCGCGCAGGCCCTGAGGAACTGCGCGCACTGGCGACGAACATGACGGTGATCGCAACCTACTGGCTGTCCTTCGAATACGCTTGTGATCCGCGCGGCAAGGTCGAAAGTGGGCGCATCGGCCGCGGCGTGTATCAGGTGATGGCGATGATCGCGCCGTATCTGTTTGGCGAATCGAAAGGGTTGCTCGAAAAATTGTCGCATGAGTACCTCAAAGTGTAACCCATATGGAGGAAAAGCATGACTTGGAAAACCTTTCCCTACCCGGACCAGAACTACAACTATGCCGGTGCGGCGCTACAGGAGAATTGGGGTCGTCTGCACCGTGGCGACTGCGAGCCGTTTCCTGACGATCCCAGGGTCCAGGACGCCTGGCGGAGTTACCATGCGGGTGACTTCGGCGAGGCGGTCGAGGCCGGTCTGGCTTGTGGTCTCGCCGGCTACATCGCCGCCAACAAGGCAGCCACGATCTATGCCAGTTACCTCGAGACTGACGACGAGCGCAAGCGCCATCTGCTGATGGAGGTCGCGCAACGCTGTGAGGAGCAGCAGCAGAAATCGCCCAAGGTGGTCAACGCCTGGTATCTGCATGCCTTTGCTCTCGGTCGTTACAGCCAGAGCATCTCGGTGGTCAAGGCGCTCGCACAAGGTCTGGGTGGGAAGATCAAACACAGCCTGACGCGGGCGCTGGAGCTCGAGCCCAGACACGCCGACGCGCATATCGCGCTGGGCGCGTATCACGCCGAGGTGATCGACAAGGTCGGGGCGCTGGTTGGCGGCATCACTTACGGGGTCAAAAAAGACGCCGGCAAGGCCTTGCTTGAGGCCGCTCTCAAACTCAACCCGGATTCCGCGATCACCCGCATCGAGTATGCCAATGCCCTGGTAATGATGTTCGGCAAGGCCGGCATGAAGGATGCCGAGCGACTCTACCAGGAAGCCGCGGAATGCCAGCCGATGGATGCCATGGAGCGTCTCGACGTCGAGGCAGCCAAGGCCGAAGTGGCAGACTGAACGGCGCCTGCGCTACCGACCCCTATTCGGCGGCCGTATTGATCAGGCGCGAGAGGTCTTCCTCGACGGCCGCCGGGTCCCCCAGGCGATCCCAGGGTTCCAGCAGGAGCAGCCACAAGAGCTTCTCGAACTCTTCGGCGAAGCGGCCCACGATCTGCTCGGGGTCGTCGACCCTGTCCTTGTCGGTGATCAGTCCGAATTGTACTCGGCCATTGTAGGAGAGGATGCTGACGCCCATGCCGATGTCGCCGGCCTGCGGTACCCAGACCATTTGCTGGTCGATCCTGCTGCCGGCGAAATAGCGGGGTTGTTGCGCGCCGGGTACGTTGGTCATCACCGCCGTCGTCTTGCTGGTCAGCAGTTTGAGGATCTGGTCCTGAACGAACTTCGGGGCGGTGCCGGCTGCACCGAGCAGGGCGAAGGTCAGCATCGCCTGGTAGGAACTCTTCAACACCGCCATCCTGGCACGCGTGGCGTACAGCCGGGCCAGCGGATTGTCGATACCGATCGGCAGTTCGAGGGCGACCAGGCCAAAGCGGTTGCCGAGTTCATCGACATCGCTCGCTGCTCGCAGATTGACGGGGACCATGGCGCGGATGGCGGCGGTGCTTACCACTGGATCGCCTCTCGCCAACAGGTAGCCGCGCAAGGCGCCGGCTACCGCCGCCAGCAGGGTATCGTTGACCGAACAGCCGAGGACCTTGCCGACGGCCTTGATGTCCGGCAAGGCGATGGGTTCCGACCAGGCGACGCGTTTGACCGTTCCCGGCTTTCCCTTGAAGCGTGTTGGACTGTCGTTGGGCAGCAGGGCCAGCTTGCCGACTTCCTGGGCGATCGCTGCCGCGACGCGAGCGTAGTTGCGTATGCCTGCCGGGTCATTACGGAGCCCGAGAAACTGTCCCCACAGATGGCCACCCAGGTGGATCGACGCCAGTGCAACGTCCGTGAGTGGATCGAGGAGGGTCCGCCAGAAGGCGTCGCCTTCCGGCACGTCGCCGGCGTCATCGTCATGCGGTTCCTCAGACGCTGCCTCCGGGCCGCCATGCTCGGGAGCGTTGGCGGCGGCATCGGTCAGTGAGTGGATGACCCCAAGCAGTGCGATGCCGTCCGCAATCGCGTGGTGGATGCGAACGACCAGTGCCGAATTTCCCCGGGCGGTGTCGACGAGGTTGAATTCCCAGCGGGGGCGGGCCGGGTTCAACGGGCTACTGGCCATTTCGGCGACGAACTTCTGCAGTTCGTGCGTGCCGTGGGGTGCCGGGAGCGAGGAATGGCGCACGTGCGCATCGATGTCGAAGTCGGGGTCATCGACCCACCAGGTGCCGTCGGCGTCCTCCCTCGCAATCTGCCGGAAGCGGCGGTAACGCAGCATCCGTTGCGCGACAGTGCGTTTGAAGCGCTCGGCGTTGATGCGGCCCTCGAAGATCATGACCCCCAGGATCTGCATCAGGTTCTCGGGTCGGTCCATGCGCAGCCAGGCGGTGTCGACATGGGAAATTCTTTCGCGTTGCGTCATCCGCGCGCTCCCGGAGAAAATGGCAAGCCCATATAATAGCAAGTCATTTCAACAGATCATCCTGCGGAGGATTTCCCGTGAGTGACTTGCAAGCCCGGTTCGATGCTGCCGTTGTGAATTCCAAGAGTCTGCCCGAGCGACCGGACAATACCGTGTTGCTGAAGCTCTACGCGCTGTACAAACAGGCCAGTGAGGGCGATGTCGAGGGTCGGCGCCCCGGGTTCACTGATCTCGTGGGGCGTGCCAAGTACGATGCCTGGGCCGCGCTCAAGGGCACGGGCGCTGCCGATGCGATGCAGCAGTACGTCAGCTTGATCGAGAAGTTGCAAGAGAAATGAAACCGGGGCGACCGGCGCCGTGCAGAGGTTTTCTCAGCCTGGGAAGTTCTCGTCGAAGAACCTGTGGATCTCGCGCTCTATTGCCGGCTTGAGGGCGAAGAGCAGTAATCCGAGACGGATGTTGAGAGCCACCGTCTGATCGTTTACCGACAATTCTCCGGCGACCCCAGGCCGCTTGAAACGCATGACGTTGCCGTTCCAGGCGTAGTCGAGATCGAATTCTTCCTTCAGTTCGGCGGCCATGTGCTCGGCCGAGGCGCGCGCCTCGGCAAGGCTCTTGCCGTGCTGGCGGCGGATGATGATGTCGCTCATGCGAAGGCTCCTTTGGTATTAGCCGATTTCGGCACAGAGTGAGCGGTAGGCCGCATAGCGGCGCAGGTCGATGTCACCGTGCCGGACTGCGGCAAGAATGCTGCAGTCGGGTTCGCGGTCGTGTCGGCAGTCGCGGAAGCGGCACTGGCCAAGCAGTGGCCGCAATTCGACGAAGGCCTGCGAGATTTCCTCCACCGACAGATGCCGCAGGCCGAATTCGGTCAGTCCGGGCGAGTCGATGAGCGCCGAACTGGCGCCGGGGCGATAGAGGCTGGCATGCGTCGTGGTCTGTTTGCCGGCGTTGAGGGCCTGCGATATCTCACGGGTTGGCGCGCAGGCGTTGGGTACGAGGGCATTGGTCAGCGTTGACTTGCCCATTCCGGACTGGCCGATCAACAGGCTGGTATGGCCAGCGAGATAAGGCAGCAGGCTGGCGCCATTATTGCGCGCGCAAAGCGGAAGCACTCGGTAACCCAGTGCCTGGAACGGCGTCAGTGTTGCCGTTGCCACCGCTACCTTTTCAAGGAGGTCGCACTTGTTGAGCACGATCAGCACCTTGATATCCTGACTTTCGGCGGCGACGATGCAGCGGGTGATCAATTCATCAGAAAACGCGGGTTCGGTGGCGGCGACGATGATCACTTGTGTCACATTCGCGGCGATCAACTTCTCTTTGAAGTGATCCGAGCGATACAGCAGGCTCCTGCGCAACTCCAGCGAACTGATCACGCCCTGGTCTGCGCTCGTCCGCAGCACGCTGACCTGATCGCCACAGACCAGTTCGCTCTTCTTGCCGCGCGGGACGCAGAGCAGCGTCGTGCCGTCGGCCAACTCGATCCGGTACTGCCGTCCGTAGGCGGCGACGACGGTGCCAGCGAGTCTCAAAACTGGGTAAGCGCCTCGATCTTGGCCGCGCAGACGAAGTCATTGCGGGACAGGCCACCAACATCGTGGGTGCTGTAACTCACCGTGACGCGGCCGTAACCGACTGCGAGGTCGGGGTGATGATTCTCACGTTCCGCCAGGCCAGCCACCGCATTAACGAACAACAAGGTCGCTGCATAGCTGGCAAAGGTGAACTCCTTCTGCAGTACGGTCTCGCCGACCAGTTGCCAGCCCGGCAGGCCAGCCAGCAAGGCAGCACACTGTACGAGATCAAGCAGGTGCTCGCTACCCCGCAACGGGCGGCAGCGCTCTAGCGCGAGTTGTTGCTGCGTGGTCATGGCGGCAATTCCTCCTGTTCGGGGCTTGGGCGTCCTGCAGGCGGGCAATGCGCAGGGCCGCCGGGGGATGTGAATCGTAGAACAGCGAGTGTAGCGGGTCGGGTGTCAAGGTGGCAGCATTATCTTCATACAGTTTCACGAGTGCGCTCACCAGGTTGCCTGCCGAGGCATGCCCGGCCGCATAGCTGTCGGCTTCAAACTCGTCGCGGCGGGACAACAGGCTCATTAGCGGGGTCAGGAAGAAAGCGAAAACCGGTCCGGCGAGGAAAAATAGCACCAGTCCCAGCGCCGTATTCCTGGCATCAAGCCCCAGGCCATTGAAGAACCAGTCGGCACTGATCAGTTGACCGAGAATGGCGAGAAAAAGCAGCGACATGACAAACAGCATGCCGATCCGCTTGACAATGTGCCGGTGCCTGAAGTGCCCAAGTTCGTGCGCGAGTACGGCTTCGACCTCGACGGCTTGCAGGCGGCCGAGCAGCGTGTCGAAGAAGACGATGCGCTTGGTCTTGCCGAAACCAGTGAAATAGGCGTTGCCGTGGCCCGATCGCTTCGAGCCATCCATCACGAAAAGGCCGGAAGTGGTGAAGCCGCAGCGTGCGAGCAGGGCTTCGACGCGCGTTCTGAGAGCGTCGTCTTCGAGTGGCGCGAACTTGTTGAACAAGGGTGCGATCCAGGTCGGGTAGATGAACAGGAGCAGCAGATTGAAGCCGCACCAGAACAGCCACACGTAGAGCCACCACAGCTCACCCATGCTCTCCATCAGCCAGAGGACGGCAAGCAGCACCGGAGTACCGATGACGATGCCCAGGGTAGCGTGTTTGACGAGGTCGACGAGGAAGAGCGTGAGGCGCATGCGGTTGAAACCGAACTTTTCTTCGATCACAAACTGGTGATAGAGCGTGAGCGGCAGATCGACGACGGCAGAAAGCGCGATCACGCTGAATACGAGTGCGACCCCGTAAGGGAGACCATCGAGGCGATGCGACCAGAAGTCATGCAGTGCCTGCAGGCCGCCGCCGAATGTGAGGCCGAGAAGAACGGCGACATCGATGGCGAGACCGACTCTGCCGAAACGGGCACGTGCCACGGCATAGTCAGCGGCTTTCTGATGGGCGCCAAGTGCGATATGTCCAGAGAAGCTCTCGGGTACCGCCTCCCGATGCGCGCGTACATGAGAAATCTGACGCTGCGCGAGCCATAGACGCAAGACACTCATCAACAGCAAGGCGACAAGAAACAGCAGTGAGAAAGTATTCGGCATGGGCCTGTGACACAATAGGGCTTTTACAGTTCAGGTGGATTATATGACACAGGTTGCCAATCACCTCGTTTGGCTGGACATGGAAATGACCGGTCTGGAACCTGAACGCGACCGCATCATTGAACTTGCGATGATTGTGACCGACAGTCAGCTGGTGACCATCGCCGAATCGCCGGCCTGGGTGGTACATCAGGATGAGGCTCGCCTCGACGCGATGGACGACTGGAATCGAAAGACGCATGCCCGCTCCGGGTTGATCGAACGGGTCCGGACCTCGGTACTCGACGAAGCCGCGGTCGAAAGGGCCGCCCTGAGTTTCCTGCAGGGCCTGGTGCCCCAGGCGGCCAGCCCAATGTGCGGCAATTCGATCGGGCAGGATCGTCGCTTCATGGTCAAGTACATGCCGCAGCTTGAGGCCTGGTTTCACTATCGAAACCTCGACGTCAGCACCCTGAAGGAACTCTGCCGCCGCTGGCAACCCGAGGTGGCAAAAGGCTTTGTCAAGAAGTCCGACCACACGGCGCTGGCGGATATTCGCGAGTCGATTGCCGAGTTGAAATACTACCGCGAGCACTTCATCAGGCTTTGAGGCGTTGACAGCGGCGACTTGCGTTGCGCGTAGGTCACTTACCCAATGGCCCCTTTTTTCCCTCCTCCCGTCTGTAGAGGTGCAGTTTTTCGGCATCACGGCGCTCGGCTGGACGGCCCCCTTCCCAGATTTGGCGCCAGCCGCCAGCCACCGAGATGTTGCCGTCTTTGGCTGAGCCATGCACCAGCAGCAAGTCACACCTCTTGCCGGCGACCGATTTTGCCGGCAATGTGCGGATATCGTCGAAATAGTCCAGAGAGGCGAGAAGAGAATCGGCGAGGTTGGCACTGGCGATGCATTCGCGTCTTTCAGGAAGTGACTTTGACAGGGAGCCCGATACCTGACGGTAGGTCTTTCCGTAGTCGATCCACGGCATCCACAGCGTCGCAATCAGGAGCCACAGCAGCGTCAGGCCGCTCATCCAGTGCATGATGCCGCGCATCGGTGAGCGGGGACTGGTGACGATCATCCAGCACCAGACCAGCGTCGCCAGCAGGGCAAGGCCGGCAGCGAAAACGTTGAAGTGACCAACGAAACCTGGCGCCAGGCGAACGGCCTGCCTGGCAAGCCTTGCCGGCCAGCCAAATACCATCGCGCACCAGGCAATCCAGGTGAGCGCGGCAAAGAAACTGAAGGTGATCATCCCGAACCAGTCAAAAGCGTTTGCGGCACCGCGGCGTAGTGAGGTGACGCCAGGAACGGCAAGCAGCACCAGCGGTGGCAGCAACAGCAGTGCCGGGGCACTGCGTGCTCCCAGCCAGACACTGACCACCAGTAGTGCCACCAGGAAAGCGAACATCGGCAAAGCCAGCGGAGTGGTCATCAACTGGCGGCGTTTCGCCCACAGTGTCCAGCCGGCGAGTGGCAGGGCTGGCCAGGCGTACCAGGGCAACATCAGTAACAGGCGTTGCAGGCTGAGCAGTGGTTGAACGCTGCCGCCGAGTTGGGTCAACTCGCCTTGCCAGAATGCTGAGAGGTACTCGGGAGAGGTCGCGAACAATGCCGCCAGCCATGCTCCTGCAAGCATGCAACTCAGCAGCAGCGAACCCAGCAGCAGCAGTGCCGAGCGCTGGCGGTGCTGTGATCGCCAGACCACAAAGGCTGCCACCGGCAACAGCGGCAGCATCGGCGCCAGGCCGTTGGCAAGGAACCCCAGTCCCAGTGCCGACCCGAACCAGCAAGCGCCTCGCAGGGGGCGCCTGTCGATCTGTGTCAGCCCCCAGTAGGCGGCCGTGTGTGCCGTCAAGGTTGCCAACATCGGCTGCGCCTCGTGCGCATGGAACAGGAAACCAATGCTGCCGGCCAGCAGCAGCGGAGCCGCAGGAGCCAGTTCGCGGTCATGCAATTCGCGCGCGGCAAGGAGCGTGCAGCCCAGGGCGAGGAGTGTGAATACACCGCTGGCCAGACGCGCTGCCTCATGCAGGGGCAAGAGCCAGGACAACAGGTGACCACTGGCCGCCGCCACCCAGTAGTAGAGGGGTGCGTCGGGGTAGGGGTTACCTGCCAGGCTGGGTGTCAGCCAGTTGCCGTTGGAGACCAGATCATGGACCACGCCGATGGTGATCGCGTCGTCGTTCTTCCACGGGTCGTGGCCGATCAGACCAGTAAAAATATAAAGGACGAGCAACACCGCCAGGGTCCAGCCGCTGGGCGGCAGTGGAATCCCCCTTTGGCGGGGACGTTCTGCTTGAAGGGACACTTGAACTTGCTGCTGAACTGGCCCGTCGACGGAAATGAAAAAGGCAGCCGTGAGCTGCCTTTTCTGTCGACGACTCGATTCTGTCCTAGGCCGGCTTGCGCATCGCACCGTACTTCTGATTGAACTTCTCGACACGGCCAGCCGTATCAATGATCTTCTGTTTGCCGGTGTAGAACGGATGGCAGGCAGCGCACACTTCGACATGCAGCGCCTTCTTCATCGTCGATCGGGTCGTGAAGGTGTTGCCGCAGGAGCAGGTCACCGCGATTTCGTTGTATGCAGGATGGATGTTGGCTTTCATCTGGTGCTTTTCCTGTATGTTGGACCAGTCGGTCGAGCCCAAGGGGGCAAGGACCGACACGCTAGGCAATAAAAACAATAATTATCGACGATTTGCGGCTGCTCTGCAATTCCGATGTCAAAAGCTTCGCATTCTGGAACATCCCGGAACCGCTGTACGGGATTGGCGGTCCGACAACCGCATTGTTTGCGGACGTGTTCAGCGGCGCATGGAATCAAAGAACTCCGCGTTGTTCTTGGTGGCCTTGATCTTGTCCAGCAGAAACTCCATCGCTTCCAGATCATCCATGTTGTACAGCAACTTACGCAGAATCCACATCTTTTGCAGGACATCCGGCTTGAGCAACAGCTCTTCGCGGCGGGTGCCCGAGCGGTTGACGTTGATTGCCGGGTAGACGCGCTTCTCGGCCATGCGACGGTCGAGGTGGATCTCCATGTTGCCGGTGCCCTTGAATTCTTCGTAAATGACGTCGTCCATACGGCTGCCGGTGTCAATCAGTGCTGTGGCGATGATGGTCAGCGAGCCACCTTCTTCGATGTTGCGCGCAGCGCCAAAGAAGCGTTTTGGTTTCTGCAGTGCATTGGCGTCGACGCCACCGGTGAGCACCTTGCCTGATGCCGGTTGGACGGTGTTGTAGGCGCGTGCCAGGCGAGTGATCGAGTCAAGCAGGATAACGACATCGCGCTTGTGCTCAATCAGCCGCTTGGCCTTTTCGATGACCATCTCCGCCACTTGCACATGGCGTGTTGCCGGTTCGTCGAAGGTTGATGCGACGACTTCGCCGCGGACCGAGCGTGTCATCTCGGTCACTTCCTCGGGGCGCTCGTCGATCAGCAGGACGATCACGGTGACGTCCGGGTGGTTGGTCGTGATCGCATGCGCAATATGCTGCATCATTACCGTCTTGCCGCTTTTCGGGCTGGCCACCAGCAGACCGCGCTGGCCTTTGCCGATTGGCGCGATGATGTCAATGATTCGACTGGTAATGTTCTCTTCGCCACGGACGTCTCGTTCGAGCTTCAGGTGCTCGGCGGGGTGCAGGGGCGTCAGGTTCTCGAAGAGAATCTTGTTCTTCGACGCCTCGGGCACTTCGCCATTGATCTTGTCGACCTTGACCAGGGCGAAATAGCGTTCTCCGTCCTTCGGCGTACGGATTTCACCTTCGATCGTGTCTCCGGTATGCAGGTTGAAGCGCCTGATCTGGCTCGGACTGACGTAGATGTCGTCGGTGCTGGCCAGATACGAGGTATCCGGCGAGCGCAGGAAACCGAAACCATCGGAGAGCGTTTCCAGCGTACCGTCGCCGAAAATGGTCTCGCCTTTTCTGGCCTGATTCTTGAGCAGCGCGAAGATCAGTTCGTGCTTGCGCAATCGGTTTGCGCCCTCGACGTTGTTGGTAATGGCCATGTCGAGAAGCTGGCTGACATGGAGTGCCTTGAGTTCGGATAAGTGCATGTGCTGAAGACGAAGAGGGGAAGAAGCAAACGCGGAGCGCGTCGTCGCAAATGTGCAACGCGTGCCAAGCGGAGTGCCGTGGGGCCGGCAGGTAATGCTAAAGGGGGAGGACGCCTGAAGGTTCTGTGCGGGCTCGTCAGTTGCTGTGGGTCAGATGTTGCACCCAGCGAACCTCCAGACTGAGAGGGTATCGACTTTAGAGGTTACTGTCAATGAAGGTAATCAGTTGCGATCTTGAAAGGGCGCCAACCTTCGTTGCTTCAACGTTGCCGTTCTTGAACAGCATCAGCGTCGGGATGCCACGGATGCCATAATTGGCGGGTGTCCTTTGATTGTCGTCGATGTTCAGCTTGACTACTTTGAGGCGGCCCGCATAGTCGTTGGCAACATCGTCCAGGAGTGGTGCAATCATCTTGCACGGACCGCACCATTCGGCCCAGTAATCAACGAGAACAGGTTCCTCCGATTGTAGTACCTCGGTGCCGAAGCTGTTGTCCGTAACGTGGTGGATGTGTTCGCTCATTAAAACCTCTTGCGGGATCTGGGATGGGATGCGTAGCGGGCGTTGGGGTAGAGCGGAACTAGCCGCGCCTGTAGCCAGCCCTGCAATGCTAGCGAAAAAATCCTCCCAAGGGAAGGCGTAGGTCTGTCTCGTTGGCTCCAAATACGTTATAGTCTTTGCCGTCTGAATCTGTAGAAGCGCGACGATGACTTACGTTGTTACTGAGAACTGTATCAAATGCAAATTCACGGACTGCGTTGATGTTTGTCCCGTCGACTGTTTCCACGAGGGTCCGAACTTCCTGGTGATCGACCCGGAGGAGTGCATCGATTGCACCTTGTGCGTTCCGGAATGTCCGGCAGAAGCCATTTTTGCCGAAGACGATGTGCCCGAGGCGCAGCGTCAGTTCATCGCGCTCAATGCCGAATTGGCTAGGACATGGCCGGTCATCGTCGAGCGCACGGAACCCCTGGCAGACGCCGACGAATGGAATAACAAGCCGGGCAAGTTCAAGTACCTGCAGCGCTGATTCCTGGTGTCGGCTGCGGCGCTGGCGGCCGGACCTCCGGCCAATGTTCTGTCGTTGCCGGTGCCTGCTGCTGTGTCGAATCCGGGTGCAGGAGTCTTGTTCGCTCGCACCACTTGTCGCCCCAAGCGCTGCGAGTACCCTTGAAATCGCGTTCAAGGGGTCCGTCAGAGTAAAAATCCATTAGAATGAATCCCGTAGCGTTCCGCAAGCGGCAGTCCGCGCGTGGGCGAATGACCAGCAGGCAACGCTGACGAAGACATCGATCGATACGATCCATAGAGAGACCAAGCAACCCCGGAGGAGAGCAGGTGGAGAAGATTTGGCTAAAGAGCTATCAGAAAGGTGTGCCGGCCGAGATTGACTTGAGCGAGTTTCAGTCGCTTGGCGAACTCTTCGAAAAAAGTGTGGCACAGTATCGCGACCGCGTCGCTTACATCAACATGGGCGTCGAAATCACCTATGGCGAACTCGACAAGTTATCAAGGGATTTTGCCGCCTACCTGCAATCGGTCCTGAAGCTTCCCCAGGGCGCCCGTGTGGCAGTGATGATGCCCAACGTTCTGCAGTATCCGATTTCCATTTTTGGCGCCTTGCGTGCGGGTTACGTGGTGGTGAACGTCAATCCGCTGTATACGCCGCGTGAATTGGAGCATCAGCTCAAGGATGCAGGTGCGGAAGTCATCGTGATCCTCGAAAACTTCGCGGTGACACTGGAGCAGGTTCTGGGCAGGACACCGGTCAAGCATATTGTGATTGCTCGTCTTGGCGACATGCTCGGTTTTCCCAAAGGCGCGGTCGTCAACTTCGTCGTCAAGTATGTCAAGAAAATGATCCCGGCATGGAACCTGCCGCGTGCAGTCAATTTCCGCACCGCCATTGCCAAGGGGGGGGCGGGTGAACTGAAGGCGGTCACCGTCACCCAGGACGACCTTGCGTTTCTGCAGTACACCGGGGGTACGACAGGCCTGTCGAAGGGAGCCATGCTGATTCATCGCAACATTCTGGCAAACCTGGCACAGGCGCACGCGTGGATCAAGCCCGCTCTCGGGACCGAGCAACACCTCGTGGTCACCGCGCTCCCTCTTTATCATATCTTCGCGCTGACGGCGAACTGTTTCACCTTTATCAAGATCGGCGCCAGCAACCTGTTGATCACCAATCCGCGAGATATTCCGGGCTTTGTCGCGGAGATGGGCAAGCATCCGTTTACGGTGATCACCGGAGTCAACACCCTGTTCAATGCCCTGCTCAACAATGACGCCTTCTGTGCCCTCGATTTCAGCAAGCTGAAAGTCACCCTTGGTGGCGGTATGGCGGTACAAAAAGCAGTCGCCGAAAAGTGGAAGCAGGTGACCGGTAAGCCCCTGATTGAGGCCTATGGTCTGACCGAAACGTCGCCGGCCGCAACCATCAATCCCCTCGACATACCTGCCTATACCGGTGCGATAGGCTTGCCGATTTCGTCTACCGAAGTGGCGATTCGCAACGACGCCGGGGCCGATGTTCCACTCGGCGAGCGTGGCGAACTCTGCATACGGGGTCCGCAGGTGATGAAGGGGTATTACAATCGTCCTGAAGAGACCGCCAAGGTCATCATGCCTGATGGTTTTCTGCTGACCGGCGACATCGCGGTGATGGACGAGACTGGCTTCGTTCGCATCGTCGATCGCAAAAAGGACATGATCCTCGTTTCGGGTTTCAATGTGTACCCCAATGAGGTCGAGGATGTCGTGGCGCAGCATCCAGGAGTCCTGGAAGTGGCTGCCGTTGGCGTGCCGCATGACAAATCGGGTGAGGCGGTCAAGATTTTCGTCGTCAAGAAAGACCCCGCACTGACCGCCGAGGCGCTGATTGCTCATTGTCGCGAGCATTTGACGGGCTACAAGGTGCCCGGTCAGGTTGAATTCCGGGTCGAATTGCCGAAGACCAACGTCGGCAAGATTCTGCGCCGGGAATTGCGGGACGAGGCCATGAAGAAAGCCTGAACGGCGGCGAGTAAGCGATACCTGCGTGGTGGGCGGCGGTGTCGCCTGCCGCCCAGGGCTGAACTGCCGGCGAGTAGCGCAAAGTCCTCCGAACGTCCTTCTCACTCCTTGGCGCCGTACTGCTGGAGCACCTCGGTGGTCATCGGATGCTTGTTCCGCGTGGCGTAAAAGAGCGGCGTCTTGCCGTTCTTGTCCCTGCTCCTGGGATCGGCACCGTGTTCGATCAGAACGCGCGAGACATTTGGCTGCCCGGTTGCGGCCGCCAGATGGAGTGGTGATTGGCCGGTATCGGTCTTCGCGTTCGCATCGGCCTTCTTGTCCAGCAGCAGTTCCACTTCGTGTCGGCCACCCGACAGGACTGCTGCATGCAAGGGGGTCATGCCGACGCGGTCGCGAGCATCGATGCTCGCACCGTTCGCGAGAAGCAATTCCGATACCTTGCTGCGTCCATAGAAAGCCGCCATGTGCAGTGGCGTTCTGCCGAGTGCGTCGGTGACGTTGATCTGCGCTCCGGCGTCGAGAAGTGACTTGATCTCGACCATATCGCCGCGGATTGCCGCTTTTGCAAGGAGAGAAGCTGCAGTAGGGACGTCATCGGCCGTGTTTGACGACGACGACGGTTGTGGCTTCAGAGTGGCGCTGTCCTCAGGTTCCTTGCTACAGCCGCTGAGTGCCAGAGAAAGCAGCGCAACGACCACCAGGATGGCGCGAGACCGGTACATTTTCATCTGAATGCTCCTGCCAGCCTGAGGGAGAAGACCTCGCCCGCTGTCCGAGGCGGCGCCGGGCGCCTGACGCGCCGGTCGACGCTGCACTTGGCGACCAGCGCCGCGCATATTACCATCGCTCCCGGTGACCAAAGACGTTTGGCGCAAGATCGCCATCGATTTCCTGCGCGCCAGCCTTGCGCGAAACAGTCTCTTTTCTGGAGGCATACGTGATGTTGATGCATGTTGATCATTCCGTGTTATTGCTGATCGATTTTCAGGTTCGTCTCCAACCGGCAATCCAAGACGCCACGCAAGTGCTCGAAGCCGGTGTGTGGCTGACCAGACTGGCTCAACGGCTGCAGGTTCCGGTGATTTGCACCGAACAGTATCCCAAAGGCCTGGGGCCGACCATGCCTGCGTTGCGGGCCTTGCTACCCGACAAGTGCATGATCGAAAAACTGCATTTCTCCGCCGTCGCCGGATCGAGCCTGTTCGAGGCGAACGGGGGCGAACGCGCACATTTCGTCGTCGCCGGTACCGAAGCGCATGTCTGTGTTCAGCAGACGGTACTCGACCTGCTCGCCGCCGGACGTCGCGTTTTCGTCGTTGACGAGGCCGTCGGTTCGCGCCGCAACACGGACAAGGCTTTGGCCCTGGAGCGTATGCGCGGCCACGGTGCGGATATCGTTTCACGCGAAATGGTAGTCTTCGAGTGGTTGCGGCAGGCGGGTAGCGAACTCTTCCGCGAGATCAGTCGCGAGTTCATCCGCTGATTGTCGGGGCCGGACTCAGTAGCCGCGCGGCTTCGAATGCCGCCATTACGGCAGCGGTTTGAGGGCTGCGGTGTTTTCCGCTACAATCTGGATTTCCCGCTGCAGCCATCTCCATGATCAAATACGTATTCGTCACTGGCGGCGTGGTTTCATCGCTCGGCAAGGGTATTGCTGCAGCATCTCTGGGAGCGATCCTTGAGTCACGTGGCATCCGGGTCACCCATCTCAAGCTCGACCCGTACATCAATGTTGATCCCGGGACGATGAGTCCGTTTCAGCACGGAGAGGTCTTCGTGACCGAGGACGGCGCCGAGACTGATCTTGACCTCGGACACTATGAGCGCTTCACCAATGCCCGGATGGAGCGGCGCAACAATTTTACCACCGGCCAAATCTACGACTCGGTGATCAAGAAGGAGCGGCGGGGGGAGTACCTCGGCAAGACGGTGCAGGTGATACCGCACATTACCGACGAGATCAAGGCGCATATCAGGCGTGGCGCCGAGGGCGCCGAACTCGCGATCGTCGAAGTTGGCGGCACGGTGGGTGACATCGAATCGCTACCTTTTCTTGAAGCGATTCGCCAGATGGGTCTGCAGGAAGGTCGCAACAACGCCTGCTACATGCACCTGACGTTGGTCCCCTACATCGCCACTGCCGGTGAACTCAAGACCAAGCCGACACAACATTCGGTCAAGGAGTTGCGCGAGATCGGGATCCAGCCGGATATCCTGTTGTGCCGCACGGATCGACCGATTCCCGAAGACGACAAGCGGAAGATGGCCCTGTTCTGCAATGTCCAGCGCGAGGCGGTGATCGAAGCGCGCGATGCGGATTCGATCTACAAAATCCCGGCCATGCTGCATGATCAGATGCTTGACGAGATCGTCTGCCACAAGCTCGGGATCCTGGCCAGAGCGGCCGACCTCACCGTCTGGAAGACGATAGTGCATGCGCTCGAACATCCGGAGCGGGTGGTCAATGTCGCCTTTGTCGGCAAGTATGTCGATCTGACCGAATCGTACAAATCCTTGACCGAGGCTCTGGTGCATGCAGGAATTGCCACCCGCAGCAAGGTTACGGTCAGCTACATCGATTCCGAAGAAATCGAACGGGACGGGTGCGGGGCATTGCAGGGCATGGACGCGATCCTTGTTCCGGGTGGTTTCGGACGACGTGGTACCGAGGGCAAGATCGCCGCGATACGGCATGCGCGCGAAAACCGGATTCCCTTCCTGGGTATTTGTCTCGGGATGCAGCTCGCCGTCGTCGAGTTCGCCCGCCACGTGGCCGGCATGAGTGGCGCGCACAGCACCGAGTTCGACAAGGATTCCCCATATCCGGTGGTGGGTCTGATCACCGAGTGGCAGGACGCTTCGGGCCGCGTCGAGACGCGTGACGAAAATTCCGACCTTGGCGGCACCATGCGTCTGGGTGGCCAACGCTGCCAACTGGGCGAAGGCAGCATGGCTCGTGCCATCTACGGGCAGGCGGAAATCACCGAACGTCATCGCCATCGCTATGAGGTCAACAACACGCTCCTCGGCGAGTTGCAGGACAGCGGACTGGTGGTCTCCGGTCGCGCGCCGGTGACCGATTTGTGCGAAGTCGTCGAGTTGCCGAAGGACGGCCGCAACGCCCACCCGTGGTTTCTCGGGTGTCAGTTTCACCCCGAGTTCACTTCGTCACCGCGCCGGGGACATCCGCTGTTTACCTCGTTCGTGCAGGCGGCAGGCGCTTACCGGGCACAGGCATGAAGCTCTGCGGCTTCAACGCTGGCCTCGACCAGCCGTTGTTCCTGATCGCCGGTCCGTGTACCGCCGAATCACTGGAACTGTGCGTCGAGGTGGCCGGGCAGATCAAGGAGATCTGCGCGCGTCTTGGCTTGCCATACATCTTCAAGGCCTCCTACGACAAGGCCAACCGCAGCTCCGGGCAATCCCCGCGCGGTCCGGGTCTCGACGGTGGCCTGCACATACTCGCCGAAGTGCGTCGCCAGATTGGCGTTCCAGTCCTCACCGATGTGCATCGCGAGCAGGATATCGACGCTGTCGCTGCGGTCGTCGATGTCCTGCAGACGCCCGCTTTTCTCTGTCGTCAGACCGACTTCATTCACGCCGTCGCTGCGGCTGGCAAGCCGGTGAACATCAAGAAGGGGCAGTTTCTCGCGCCCGCCGACATGCGTCACGTGGTTGCCAAAGCCAGGGAGGCGGTTGCCGGGGCCGATACGATCATGGTTTGCGAGCGCGGCGCTACGTTTGGCTACAATAACCTCGTTGCCGACATGCGTAGCCTGGCGATCATGCGCGAGACCGCCGCACCGGTTGTTTTCGATGCCACCCATTCGGTTCAGTTGCCGGGGGGAGGGGGCAGCGTTTCCGGCGGACAGCGCGAGTTCATTCCGGTGCTGGCGCGTGCGGCGGTGGCCGTGGGAATTGCCGGATTGTTCATGGAGACGCACCCGTGCCCGGAGTTGGCACTGTCCGACGGACCGAACAGCTGGCCGCTGCCGCGCATAGAAAGCCTGTTGACGACGCTGGTAGCGCTCGATCGCGTGATCAAGGCGCGTCCCTTCGACGAACGTGGCTAGTGGCTGCTCCCGCCGCATCAGGCAGCAAGGACTGCGCGCCGGGACGCAGCAGAAACGAACGTGCGGGCTGCTGCGGGGCTGTGACTTTAACATTATGAAGACAAAGGAAAGACCATGAGTTCTGTTGTTGATGTCGTCGCCCGTGAGGTTCTCGACTCGCGCGGCAACCCTACCGTCGAATGCGATGTTCTGCTCGAATCCGGGGTCATGGGCCGAGCGGCGGTGCCTTCCGGTGCCTCGACCGGATCGCGTGAGGCGATTGAACTACGTGATGGTGATTCCTCCCGCTACCTCGGCAAGGGCGTGCTGCAGGCTGTAGAGAACGTAAACACCGAGATTTCCGAAGCGATCATTGGCCTGGACGCACAGGAGCAGGCGTTCATCGATCAAACGCTGATTCATCTTGACGGTACGGACAACAAGGCGCGACTCGGTGCCAATGCCATGCTCTCGGTGTCGATGGCGGTGGCCAAGGCTGCGGCAGAGGAATCAGGCTTGCCGCTTTACCGCTACTTTGGTGGTTCGGGGCCCATGCAGATGCCGGTGCCGATGATGAATATCATCAACGGCGGGGAGCATGCCAACAACAGCCTTGATTTCCAGGAGTTCATGATTCTTCCGGTGAGTCAGAGTTCGTTCCGCGAGGCACTGCGTTGTGGTGCCGAGGTCTTTCACGCGCTGAAGAAGCTGCTGCACAAGAAGGGCTTCTCGACTGCCGTTGGCGATGAAGGCGGCTTCGCGCCCAACCTGGGCAGCCATGCCGAAGCGCTGCAGTTGATCAGCCAGTCGATCGAGAACGCCGGCTATTGCCCCGGTGAAGACGTGCTGATCGGGCTCGACTGTGCGGCTTCGGAATTGTATCGGGATGGCAGATATCATCTGGCTGGCGAGAGCCTGCAGTTGAGTGCCCATGAACTGGTCGATTATCTGGCCAATCTTGCCGACCGCTTCCCGATAGTCTCGATCGAAGACGGTATGGCCGAAAACGACTGGGATGGCTGGAAGGTGCTCACCGGGCGCCTTGGCAAGGGCGTGCAGATTGTCGGCGACGATGTCTTCGTGACCAACACCCGGATTTTCAAGGAAGGCATCAAGCAGGGCATCGCCAATTCGATCCTGATCAAGATCAATCAGATCGGCACGCTGTCGGAAACCTTCGCGGCCATCGAAATGGCCAAGCGTGCCGCTTATACTGCAGTCATTTCACACCGTTCCGGCGAAACCGAAGACAGCACCATTGCCGACATCGCCGTCGGCATGAACGCCCTGCAGATCAAGACCGGTTCGCTGTCACGCTCCGACCGCATCGCAAAGTACAACCAGTTGTTGCGCATCGAGGAGGACCTCGGGGACACGGCCGGTTATCCGGGTCGTGACGCCTTCTACAATCTCTCCTGATTCACTGACCGTCGACATTCACGGCTGTGCGTTGGCTGGCTGTCGCCCTGCTGGTCGTCATTACCCTGCTGCAGCACCCGCTGTGGCTGGGCAAAGGCGGCTGGTTGCGGGTATGGGACGTTGACCGGCAGCTGCAGCAACAGCAGGAAACCAACAGCAAACTCGAGATGCGCAACGCCGGCATGGACGCCGAAGTGCGTGACCTCAAACAGGGTTACGATGCGATTGAGGAGCGCGCACGTTTCGAACTGGGCATGGTCAAGCAGGACGAAGTGTTTGTGCAGATTCCTGACAAGCCTGCGGGCGAGAAACCGGCGACCCCTGGCGCCGCCGAGAAACCTGTCGCCGCGACAGCGACGCCTCGATCCGTCAGGCGCTAGCAGCAATGCTGCTAGCGCACTTCGCTGCCGTCACTCCAGAAGCTCAATCTGCCCGGAGACGTTGGCGCTGATCTGGGTTTCGCCGCCCTCGATCGGCATCGGTGCGGCATCGGCAGATGCCAGGGCTGCCGCACGCATGATCGGTGCCACCGGTGGCCGGCCGCTGCTGTTGATGGCCAGGTGCCGGATTCGGTAAGCCTTGCCCAGTGCTTCGGCGATGATCCTGGCACGCGCCTTGAAGGCAGCGAGGGCATCAAGCATGGCTTCGCTTTCGGCCTTCCTGCGTGTCTCCGGTGCTGGCAGCATCGCCAGGCTGGCGACACCCATCGACACCTGGAGCTTGCCCAGCAATTCGGAAAGTGCTCCGGTATCGCTGGACTCAAGCGTCAGCTCGGAGCGCATGCGCCAGTTCTCGATCTTGCCACCCTTGCCGTACACCGGGAAACTGTGGGTGGCGCCGCTCTGGGTCTTGATGCTGCTGTAACTTCTGGCGGTCTTGAGTCCGTCGGCGATCAGCCCATTGATCCGTCTCGACAGGTCGCTCGGGGTGACGCCCGTGGCCTCGGCAAAGACCGTTGCGCGCGCCAGGTCATTGGTTGCCGGTCGACTGGCTTCGGCCGCGAGGTCAATGGTCGTCCCGCTGTCGGGCGAGGCGGCCGGGGCTGGCGTTGCGAACAGCAAGGTCAGCAGCGGCAGGCTGTGCAAGAGATGTCGAAAAGGGGTCATGCTTTCTCCAGGTTTGCTGTGTTCGAGAATGGCGAGTATTCTGCAGAGCCTCGTGCGCGGATCGGGAAGCCGCCGAGAACTACGGAACGTTCGGTGGAGGCTTCATTGTAGCCGTTTCGTGGTGTCGCTTTCTTGTAGTCAGGCGCCGGAAGCTTGGTTAGAATCTGCTTCACCCGATCGCTTCCGTGCGGTCGGGAAGGGTCTTTGAGGGGGGCACCATGCTGAAAGAAGGACAGGCCGCTCCGATGTTCGTCCTCCCTGATGCGGATATGGAACTCATCGACATAGCCCGGTTTCGAGGCAGGAACAATCTCATTCTCTTTTTTTATCCGAGAGATGACGCGCCGTGCTGCACGTTGCAGGCCACCGATTTCTCCGATCATGAGGACGAATTCGCGCGACTGAACTGCCTGATCATCGGCATCAGCCGTGACGACTGCATCAAACACGCCGAATTCCGTGACAAGCATGGGATTTCGGTGTGTCTCCTTTCGGATGCCGAGGGGCTGGCGTGTGAACAGTATGGTGTCTGGCAGGCGAAAGAAGTGAATGGTGTCACGAAATACGGCATCCTGCGCTCGACTTTTGTCATCGACAAACAAGGCGTTCTCCGACTCGCGCTGTACGGAGTCAATGCCAAAGGCCACGCGCTGAAAATGCTGCGCGCGGTTAAGGAACTCAATTCATGAACATGCAAGTTGCCAAGAACACCGTTGTTACGCTCGACTATAGTGTCACCGACGTCGATGGAGAACTCGTTGATGCGGGCCAGGAACCGCTCGTCTATCTGCATGGCGGTTACGACGACATCTTTCCGATGATCGAGGAAGCCATGCACGGCAAGAAGATTGGCGAGTCGGTGACGATCAAGATGCAACCTGACGATGCCTTTGGTGAATACGACGCCGCGCTGGTGCAACTCGAACCCCGTAGCCAGTTCCCTCAGGAAGTGCAGGTTGGCATGCAGTTTGAAGGTGTGCCGGAGGGTGCCGAGGGCGACGAGGAAGATGATGTGCTGATCTATCGGGTGACCGAGATCGCCGACGACAAGGTGGTGCTCGACGGCAACCATCCACTGGCCGGGATGGCGCTGGTATTTACCTGTACCGTGACCGACGTTCGCCCGGCGACCGCCGAAGAAATCAGCCATGGGCATACACACGATGATGATTGCGATGAGGACGATTGAACGCCGGCGTCTCGATCGTCGCCGTACCTCGGCAACTGTTGCGCGGAGAACGGCGGCCGCGCGTGGTCCTCGTCGGGCGCTTGCGTACCGGCAAGAGCAGCCTGTTTCTTGCCGCCTCGAGCGCTTCGCCACAGCACCGTAATCTGCTCCGCGACGGCGACGGTTATGACGAGTGTCTGGTTGACGTCGGACTGGAGCAGATGTCGCTGGTCGACCTGCCGCCCATCGAGTCGCTGCACACGCTGGGTGCGCACGACCGGGTCCTGGTCAAGTATCTGCTGTGGGGCGACCGCTGGCCGCCAGTTGCCGCACACGAAGCCGAACAGCCCGCACTGGCCTTTCGCTCCCCGGATGTCCTGATCCAGGTCGTCGACGCGACGGCACTGCAGCGCGATCTGGAACTGACACTCGAGCTGTGCCTGTTGGGAAAACCGCTGGTGATCGCGCTCAACCGGGTGGACGAAGCGCGTCGCAAGGGCCTGTATATCAACACGCGGGCGCTGTCCGAGCGCCTCGGCGTGCCGGTGGTGGCCACCGTCGCGCACATGGGGCTGGGGGTTTCGGAGGTCTTTGTGGCGGCGCTTGCGGCCGCGCGAAAGAAGGAGCCACCGCGAACACCGGCGCCCAGCAAGTATATCGAGGTCACCCTCGAATCGCTGCGCGTGCTGCTCACCCGGCCGGAGGTGGTGGAGGCGTTTCGAGCGCCGTGGCCGTTCCTGCTCATGCAGTTGGCGGAAAACGACGACTATTTTCTGCAGGAATTTGCAGGTCATTTTCCGGAACTGTTGCCCGAGGTGCTTGCCGCCCGCCTTGCTGCCGAGCGTCAATTGCCCCGCACGCTGTCGGAGGAACTGCATGCCGACCGCCATCACCGGGCGGCAACCCTCTTCGAACAGGTGACTCAGTTCGGTGGCTCGGCCGATTCCGGGCGTGGTCAGCGCTTTCTCGACGGCATTTTCCTGCATCCGCGCTGGGGCCTGATCGGTAGTCTGGCAGTTTTTGCACTGGTTTTGCTGATGGTGTTCAAAGTCAGCGCCATGCTTGACGAGTGGACTTCGGCACCCTTGGCGGACTGGGTGCAGCAGTGGCAGCCGGAGTCTACTGCTGGCGTGGTTGGACGGGCGGTGGTCGATGGCCTGATCGGTCTGACAGGAATTGTCATTCCCTACATGCTGCCGCTGGTACTGCTGCTGGTTGCGCTCGAAGAGGCCGGGATCATGCACCGCGTCGCCTTTGTGGTGGACCGGGGCTTTCACCACATTGGTCTGCACGGTGGCGTCGCGACGCCGTTTCTGGTTGGGCTGGGCTGCAACGTGCCGGCGATCTCGATGGTCGCCGCGACGACCAGCGGCAAGGAGCGCGTCGTTGCCACCCTGTTGCTGGCCTTTGTTCCCTGTTCTGCACGTTCCGCAATCATTCTGGCGATGGGCGGGAAATATCTCGGTTGGCTGGGGGTTTTCGCCATCTTTGCACTGACCCTGGTGGTATTGACGGCGCTTGGGGGGGCGTTGGCCAGGCGGTACACCGACGTCGCTGTCGGCCTGATTCAGGAAATCCCCCCGTATGCCTTGCCGACATGGCGTGGACTTGTGCTCAGGACCTGGGAGCGGACCAGCGATATTGTGACCATCGTCACGCCTCTCCTGGTGGCCGGGAGTGTGCTGCTGGCATTGCTCAACCATTTCGGCGCCGACCAGGTGATCAACCTCCTGCTGTCGCCAATCACCCATTGGTGGCTCGGCTTGCCGGTGTTGCTCGGCGTGCCGATCCTGTTCGGGGTCCTGCGCAAGGAGTTATCGCTGCTGATGGTTTACCAGGCGCTGGGAAGCATGGAAATCGACCCTTTTCTCGACTGGGTACAGATTGCCACTTTCCTGGTTTTCCTGACTTTCTACATTCCCTGCATATCCACCTTCGCGGTGATGCTCAGAACCATCGGCTGGCGTCAGGCCTGGTTCTCGGTCGGGCTCTCCGCGTTGGTGGCGCTGCTGATCGGCGGTGGCGTTCGCCTGCTGCTGGAACTCTGGCGAGCCGTCCTGCCGTGACGGCCCGCGGACCGAGCTTGCCTAGCGCAACAGCTTGCCAGCGCGATTGAGAATGGTGATGTCGACGAAGCGCGAGCCGGCATGCCGCTTCGGGGAGAAGCTGATGAAGACATCGCCGGCGTCGTAGTTCCGGATCGCTTCGAGGGCATCGCGCACCTTCTTGCGCGTTGGGTTTGGGCCGGCTCGACGCAAGGCTTCGCCGAGCACCTTTGCCCCAAGATAGCCCTCGACGAAGGTGTGGTTCAGGCTCACCTCCTGCGGTTTGAATTTCGCGAAGTTGCCCTGTATCTCGCGGATCAGGGTCACAGTGCGACTGTTCGGATCAGGGACAACCTGTGTGAGCGCGAGTCCTTCGGCCTTGTCGGCGCCGATGCGTTGCACGATCTGGGCGGCGTCGGTCACCGACAGCGCGACATACTGTGCAAGGTTGCCCGCCTCGCGTGAGCGCTTCAGGAACTCGGCACTGGCTGCCGTGTTGGCGATCATGATGACCGCCTGCGGTTTGGCGGCGGCGATGCTCTTGACGGCGTCGCCGACATGGGTCGTGTTCTTCTCGTAGGCTCCCTTGGCCACCAGAACTCCGCCCGCCTTGCCGATGGCCTGCTCGGCGCTGACCAGGGCGCCCTGGCCGAAAGCGTCGTCCTGGTACAACACGGCAAAGCGGGTGTAGCCGGTGGTCACGTACTGCTCGGTGATCTTTTCGATTTCTTCGGCGTAGCTGGCGCGGGTCATGAACAGAAACGGGTCGTTCTTTCTGACCAGGGTCTCGGCGCCGGATCGCACCGCGAGCAGCGGAATGCCGGCTTCGCTGAGGACCTTCTGTTCGAGAATGGCTTCGACGTTGCCCGTGCCGACGAAGCCGATGAAGGCCAGGGGCTGCGCCTCCCTGATCATTTCGCGTGCCAGCCGAACTGTTTCCTCGCTCTTGTAGCCGTCGTCCCTGGAGATCAGGCGGATCGTCGCGCCGTGAATGCCGCCTTCGGCATTGACCGCGTCGAAGTAGAGTTGCACACCGGCCCGCATGTGCGTTCCCGTCGGCGCCAGAGGACCAGTGAAGGCCGCGATCTGGCCGACGACGATCTCGGCGGCAAGGGTCAACGGCGTGCCGCAGAGGAGGGCAGCAGCCAAAGCCGAGTGCAGCAAGGCGATCAGTTTCATGGTCCACCTCTCCTGAGACGATTCAGCCATTCAAGTCTAGAGCCTGCTGTCGCGGCTGTCGACGGCCTTGTTTCACGCTGCTTTCAGCGACGCCGGTAGGGATGCACCTCAAAGCGGAAGAGTCGCGGATGCTCGTCGTCGACGATCACCTTCACCCAGCCCATCAGCGGGTAACCGAAGGTTTCCAGGCGAGTGAAGTTGGCGATCGGCCGATGCGACGACGGATCGCGCAGCGGATGATCGATCCGTTGCCAGTGCGTGTCACCGTGTACCAGCAGGACCTGACCTGGGAATGCCAGGCTCTCGCTGCTCAGCGCGTCCAGCAGCGCGCGAAAGCCGGCGTGTGTCAGGCCCGCCGCATGGTGCCGGAAGCCCGGGTTGGCCTGCATGACAATCACCATGCCGGCCGCGTGCTCGCGCCGCGCCGTGGCAAATCCCTGTCGCAGCCAATCGATGAGCACCGGGTTGCGTGCTACGAACTCGTTGCTCGGGGCTTGGCTCAGGCCGTAGTTGTTGTCGGGTCCAGGTACATTGAGCGACACGAACAGCACCGGCCCGAGGCGCCAGCGCAGGTGTTCGGGATAGGCGCCCGCCTGCTGCTCAACCGGCCAGGTCTTGCTGCCGAGTGAACGCGGCGTGGCGAAAAATATTTCCCGCAGTTTCTGCAGACGTTCGACCGGGTCGAAGTGGCCGGCAGGCAGGCGGCGGCAGTCGGTCCATTCGTTGTCACCGGGGACATAGAGCAGCGGTACGCTGGAGGTGTCGAAAAGTGCCCGGCGTTCGAGGTAGAGTTCGTCGCTGCAGAGCGCTCTGCCCTCCTTGAAGTCGCCGGCGTGAACGATGAAGCTGGGATTCTCCGCCGCGATGTCGTCGAGCATGCGTGGTAGTTCGCGGCGTTCGTATTCATTGTACGGCGTATCGCCAATCACCGCGAAGCGCCAGGTCTCGGCGTGCAGGTATCCGGCCAGCAGCAGGCCAATGCCGGCCAGCAGGGTTTGCAGGGGCCAACGCATCAGGTGAGTCACGGCAGCAGTGCTTTCAGCTCATAAAGGGCGTCAAGGGCTTCACGGGGCGTCAATCGATCGGGATCGAGCGCGTGCAGCCGTTCGACGGCAGGGTGGATCGGTGCCGCGCGCGCTTCGGCCGCGTCGGCCAGCGCGGTGGCAAAGAGATCCGGCTGCAGCGGGTTGATCGACGCGCGTTGCTCGAACTCGCGCAACTGGCGCCGGGCGGCTTTCACCACCGCTGCGGGGATGCCGGCCAGCGCGGCAACCTGAATCCCGTAGCTCTGATTGGCCGGGCCTTCCTCGACGGCATGCAGGAAGACGATTCGCTCACCGTGTTCGATGGCATCCAGATGCACGTTGGCGAGATTGGCGTATTCGTTGGCCAGCAGAGTCAGCTCGAAGTAATGGGTGGCAAACAGCGTCAGGCAGCGGTTCTTCTCGAGCAGGTGGCGACAGATGGCGAAAGCCAGTGCCATGCCGTCGAAAGTCGAAGTGCCGCGTCCGACCTCGTCCATCAGCACCAGGCTGTGTTCGCTGGCGTGGTGCAGGATGGCCGCCGATTCGGTCATTTCGACCATGAAGGTCGAGCGTCCGGCGGCCAGATCGTCGGACGCGCCGATGCGGGTGAAGATCTGGTCGAGCGGGCCGAGCACCGCCCGGGTCGCCGGCACATAGCTGCCGACATGCGCGAGCAGGGCGATCAGCGCCGTCTGTCGCATGTAGGTCGATTTGCCGCCCATGTTCGGACCGGTGATCAACAACAGCCGTCGCTCGTTGGCAAGGCGGGTCTCGTTGGCGATGAAGGTCTCGCCACCGCCGAGCTGGTCTTCGACGACAGGGTGTCGGCCGCCCTCAATCAGCAGTCCGGGCTCGCTTGAAAACAGCGGCCGACAGTAGTCGCGCAATTGCGCCGTCGCGGCGAAGCCGGCCAGCAGATCAAGGCTGGCGATGGCCTGAGCGACCTGTTGCAGTTGTGGCAGGTCGCCCTGCAGCGCAGTCAGGACGCCATCGTAGAGCAGCTTTTCACGCGCCAGGGCACGGTCCTGCGCCGACAGGGCCTTGTCCTCGAAAGCCTTGAGCTCCGGCGTCAGGTAACGCTCGGCGTTTTTCAGCGTCTGGCGGCGACGGTAATCGTCGGGAACGCGCGTGGCATTGGCGTTGCTGACCTCGATGAAGAAGCCGTGCACGCGGTTGTACTCGACCTTCAGGTTGGCGATGCCGGTGCGTGCGCGTTCGCGTGCTTCGAGTTCGACGAGAAATGCGCCGCAGTTGTCGTTGAGCGCTCGCAGTTCGTCGAGATCAGGGTCGAAACCGTTGGCGATCACGCCGCCGTCACGGATCAGCGCTGCCGGTTCCGGCTGGATGGCACGGTTCAGCAGGTCGAGCGCGGCGTGCGGGGTAGCCAGTTGCGCGCCGAGTTCGGCGAGCAATGGTACCGCCGCCGCGGTTGCCAGCGGCGTGCGCAGTTCGGGCAGCCGCTGCAGGCTGTCGCGCAGGCTCGACAGGTCGCGCGGTCGCGCACTGTAGAGCGCAATGCGTCCGCCGATGCGTTCGATATCGGCAAAGCCGCGCATGGCCTGGCGCAAATCACGCAGCGTGCGGCCGCCGTCGTCCAGGAGCATGGCAATCGCCGCGTGCCGGGCGGCCGGGATCGCCGGGTCGCGCAGCGGATGGTGCAGGGCGTGCCGCAGCAGCCGCGAACCCATGGACGTGATGCAGTTGTCGAGCAGGCTGTACAGCGTCGGCGCGGCCTGGCCACGCAAGGTTTCGGTGAGTTCGAGGTTACGCCGCGTCGCCGTGTCGAGCCCGAGGAATGTGGCGTCGCGTTCGACGATCAGCGCGCGCAGGTGCGGCAGGGCGCGCGTCTGGGTCGCCCTGGCGTAGCGCAACAGCGCACCGGCCGCAGCGATCGCCGGCCGCAGCCCGTCGGCGCCGAAACCGGCCAGCGAAGTGGTCGCGAAGTGCGCACACAGATCGCGACCCGCCGCTTCAACGTCGAAATGCCAGTCGGGCTGACGGGTGAGCGCGACCTCTGCGGTGAAACCCAGTGCCAGACTTTCCGGGGCAATGATTTCGGCCGGACGGATACGTTCGAGCGTCGAGGCCAGTCGCCCCGGTGCCACTTCGCAGACCCGGAACTCGCCGCTGGCCAGATTGATCCAGGCCAGGCCGGCCAGTGCTCTGATGGTGCATATCGAGAGCAACAGGGTGTTGCGTTTCTCGTCGAGCAGCGCCGCGTCGGTCAGCGTGCCGGGAGTGACGATGCGCGTCACGGCACGTTCGACCGGACCCTTGCTGGTCGCCGGGTCGCCGATCTGCTCGCAAATGACGACCGATTCACCGAGCCTGACCAGCCTGGCCAGATACTGTTCGACGGCGTGGTAGGGCACGCCGGCCATCCTGATCGGTTGCCCGGCCGACTGGCCGCGCGTCGTCAAGGTAATGTCCAGTAACCGCGCCGCTTTCTCCGCGTCGTCGAAGAACAGCTCATAGAAGTCGCCCATCCGGTAAAACAACAGGATGCCCGGATGCTCGGCCTTGATGCGCAGGTACTGCTGCATCATGGGGGTATGCGTGGCGAGTTCTTTCTCTTTTGTAACCATAGGAATCTGAATATGAATTATTGGTGTGCTCGGGTCTGGTTGCGAAGCTGCGGTGATGTCGAGTGGATGGCTTTTTAAGATCGAAGTCTATATTTTTCGCTGAAATGAAAATAACCATCAGGAGATGTTGGTGTCGATTTCTGCAAGCCAGCGGTCCCTATGGCATCCTGAAACCTGAGAAATGCTGCAAGGAGGCAGACGGCAAATCGCAGCGTTGCCAAACTGAGGTTCCCCCGGAATTTCGTTTTCCAAGGGCGACGTAAGATGACGTTACTTTGGGAGGCAGAAGAATGATGATACCGAAGCAGGCATAGCATACACGCTGGAATTCAAGGAGTTGGCGGTCAAGTGGGTTAAGGGCGGGCAGGCGTTTTCGGCGGCGGCCAAGGAGCTGGGTCTGGTGGTGCAGACCTTGCGCAACTGGGTCAAGGCGGCAGCGGCAGGCAAGCTTGCCACCGGAAATGAATGCATTCGACCCTCGGCTACCGCTCGCTCATGCAATTCTTGGGGCATTGGATCGGCCAGCAACATCAGGAAAAGCTGGTAGCATGAAACCTACCCTTTGGGAGACGAAAAAAAGAGGGAACCTCCAGTCTCCATAACCGTATCATGCCAGAAGTGGCCGCCCGCACCCTCAATTCTTGCCTCCAGCAGCGAAAAATCAGCCTTGCAGGGCGAGTTTTGAAAGAGGCTCAAAACGTATTGAACCAGGAATACCCCCATGACCAGCTCCCAACAACGCGCCGAACTGCAACGCCGCATTTGGCAAATCGCCAACGATGTCCGAGGTGCCGTCGACGGCTGGGATTTCAAGCAATATGTGCTCGGCACTTTGTTCTATCGCTTCATCAGCGAAAACTTCGCCAGTTACATCGAAGGCGGTGACGACAGCATCAATTATGCCGAGCTGCCCGATAGAGTCATCACCCCGGACATCAAAGACGACGCCATCAAGACCAAGGGCTATTTTATCTACCCCAGCCAGCTGTTTGCCAAGGTAGCCGCCAGTGCCAACACCAATGAAAGCCTGAACACCGATCTGGCCGCCATCTTTGCCGCCATTGAAGCCTCCGCCAATGGTTACCCCTCGGAGAGAGACATCAAAGGCCTGTTTGCTGACTTCGATACCACCAGCAACCGCTTGGGCAACACGGTGAAGGACAAGAACATCCGCCTGGCCTCCGTGCTCAAAGGCGTGGCCGAGCTGGATTTCGGAGATTTCGACGGCAGCCACATCGACCTCTTCGGCGATGCCTACGAATTCCTCATTTCCAACTACGCCGCCAACGCCGGCAAATCGGGTGGCGAATTCTTCACCCCGCAGCATGTTTCCAGGCTGATCGCCCAGCTGGCTATGCACAAGCAAACCAGCGTCAACAAGATTTACGACCCGGCCTGCGGCTCCGGCTCGCTGCTGCTGCAAGCCAAAAAGCACTTTGACCAGCACCTCATTGAAGAAGGCTTCTTCGGGCAAGAAATCAACCACACCACGTACAACCTGGCGCGGATGAACATGTTCTTGCACAACATCAATTACGACAAATTCAACGTCCAGCTCGGCAACACCCTCACCGACCCGCATTTTGGCGATGACAAACCCTTCGACGCCATCGTTTCCAACCCGCCGTACTCGGTGAAGTGGGTCGGCAGCGACGACCCCACCCTGATCAACGACGAACGCTTTGCCCCGGCGGGCGTACTCGCGCCCAAATCGAAGGCCGACTTTGCCTTTGTGCTGCATGCGCTCAGTTACCTGTCCAGCAAAGGCCGCGCCGCCATCGTCTGCTTCCCTGGCATCTTTTACCGGGGCGGTGCCGAGCAGAAAATCCGCCAGTATCTGGTAGACAACAACTACGTCGAAACCGTGATTTCGCTGGCGCCCAACCTGTTCTACGGCACCACCATCGCCGTAAACATTCTGGTGCTGTCCAAACACAAAACCGACACCACCACGCAGTTCATCGACGCCAGCGGCCTGTTCAAGAAAGAAACCAATAAGCGCCTCCAGATAAATATTTCGAGTTAAGCCCGTATTCCTAAGCCGGCGAAGCCGGAACCAAACAGGATGAGGGTTCTGTCATAGCCAAAACGGGATGAGCGGAGGCGACCATGACACAGATGCTGACCGATCGCTATCACGAGCGGCTTGCCGGAACGCTCT
>Ga0208938_1000128_pt1 | contig 72183 bp, 69 predicted proteins | sample AD_UKC125_MetaG_FD_184434 | JGI IMG/M metagenome (GOLD analysis project Ga0208938, IMG submission 184434) | Active sludge microbial communities of municipal wastewater-treating anaerobic digesters from USA - AD_UKC125_MetaG (SPAdes) (version 2) | ecosystem: Engineered > Bioreactor > Anaerobic >... | reverse complement strand
ATTTATCTAGCTCTTACGCTTCTTATCCATGAATTACTCCATGCTTCTTGGCAAGAGTACTCAAATGAATTAACGGATTTCATTTCCATGTTACACTGTTCACTTTTCAAAGTCCAACCTTGCTTTAGGCGCTCTTTTCAAAGAGCAGCTTTTATATGTTATCACGCTGCACTTATTATGTCAATACTTTTTTTAAAACTTTTTTAAAATTTTTTAATACTTCTTTTAAAAAAAGGCTTTTTCTAATGTCTGTCGTGACATTCATAAGCAACAGCTATATCAATATATCAAACTTAGCCGCATAATATCAACCGGTCTTTACCGTCATTTATCACTGTTAATTTAATTTGTATCCCTTTATCTCGACTATACTCATTTTTTATACTTCATATTAAACAATGCTCCCTTAAGGATTCACGATATATAAATTCACCTTTAGAACATAAAATCACTTTATATAAAATCATCTTCCGTCAGAGATATTAATAAGTTCAGGCACAGTTACAAATTCAACCCCGTCCCTTTGAAGTGCAGGGATTATTCTATCCAGTGACTGCACTGTCCCTAAAAGGTCCATTGTCCAATGACCTCCGTCATGCATAAGTATAATTGCTCCAGGGTGGATATTACTTAAAACGTTTTTTTCTATTTGTTCGGGTGAAAGCTGCATCCAGTCTAATGAGTCCACTGACCAGCCTATAGCTGAGTATCCCATTTCATTAAGCTTCTCAACCAGTTCTTCATCTAATGACCCATAAGGAGAACGGAACAGGCTTGGTCTGTATCCTAATATTTCATTTAATACATTTTCCGTTTCCTTAACCTCCCACTCCAATCTTTTTACTCCCTCTTTAGTAAGGTTAGGATGCCAATAAGTATGATTTCCCACAGCATGTCCCTCTTTGACTATTCTCTCTGTTATGCTTCTATGTGCAGCTGCCCTTGCCCCGATTAAAAAAAATGTAGCCTTGGCATTATATTTTTTTAAAACATCAAGAATTTGAGGGGTATATCTGGGGTCCGGTCCGTCATCAAAAGTAAGTGCAACTTTTTTTACTGTAAGTGAACCCCTGAGGGCTAAAACATCAGGATATTTTAATTGAAGTACATTATTTGATATAGGATGGGGTTCTCTTCCCTCTATTTCTGAACCGCCCTCTAATTTCATCATCTCAATTTGTTCGTCTGTTAAATTAATCCACTGTCCTGTACGGGGTATATCATTTATATCAGGCGGTTCTTCTAATTCCAAAGGATTTTGTTGTGCCTGATACTTGCACGCTGAAAGTACTGCAAGTGTTACTGTTAATCCCATAATTAAAATACAACAAAAATATCTTTTAAAAGATAATTTGCTCTTCAAAGTCTCATCCTCCACTAAAATTGATAATATATACTTTATAAAATTTAATAATACATACCTTATTATTAATTTTAGTGGAGAAAATTATTACTTAAGATTAATTTACCACTATATTTCCTTTTGGTAGTAGATTATTTTAATTTTTAGATTAATCAATTATTATATTATTTACTTAATTATTTGCTTATTAAATTACTTCTGACACTTAATTTAAATATTTAATTTTATTTTTGTTTTAGCATTTGACTTGCTTTTACCATATAGAATAACTTGCTTTTACTTTTACTCCTAAACCTTAAAAACTGATATCAACTCACTAAGCTTTTTAGACATTTCGTCTAAATTCTTTGATAATTTTGATAATTCTTCTGATGATGCCACCTGCTCCTGGGTTGTTGCTGAAACTTCTTCAGCTATTGATGCAGTTTCCTGGGCTATGGCAGATATATTTGATATGGAGTCTAAAACATTTGCTTTGGAATTAAGGGCACTTTTTATTGATCGTGACACATTATCCACACGTTCCATTAATTTTTCCATTGACTCATATATGGATTTCAATGAAGCGTCTGTCTCCCTGACAATACTCATCTGCTCTTCCACATATTTATTTGCATTGTGTGCAACCTTTGTAGTCTCGCTGGTTTTTTGAAGAATATCATCAATTATAAATTTAATTTCCTTAGATGATTCTTTAGACTGGTCTGCCAGCTTTTTTACCTCATTTGCAACCACAGAAAACCCTCTTCCTGCTTCCCCTGCCTTTGCCGCCTCAATGGAAGCATTTAATGAAAGAAGGTTGGTCTGGTCTGCAATTGTGGATATGGTCTTTGTTATTTTTACTATTTGCTCCATGTCCTTGCTCAAATTATTGATATTATTTATAACCTTATCTGATGCACGGCTGGTTTGGGATGCTTTTTCATTTAAAGTCTTAACTACACCCAGTGAATTCTGACTCAGTTTCTTTGTTCCATTTGCTGTTTCAGCAACAAATTTCATATCTTCCTCTACTTTGTTGATATCATCTGCTAAAATATTAATGCTTTCAACTCCATCTGCCAAATTTTCAGCCTGATCACTTGCTCCTATAGCCACCTGGTTCATTACTTCGCTAATTTGCCTTGAAGAAATTTTGGACTGTTCAGAAGAGTTATTAACCAGTATTGAATGATTTGTAACCTTTTGAGAAAGATTTCTAACTTCCAGAATTAGCTTACGGATGTTTTCTATCATATGGTTAAATCCTCTTACCACATCCCCTATTTCATCCTTGCCGTCATCCTCTATACTGTAAGTTAAATTTCCCTCTTTAGCCTTATTAATTAATTTTTCCATATTGCCAAGAGGAAAGGATATACTTATGGATATAAGGAATGCAAATAATATTGAGAAAACTATACATATGCTGATAAAGAAAAAGACAGAGTTTCTTATGCCGTTGGCTTCTTCATTAATATATGAATAGGGTATTTTCCCCACCAAAATCCAGTCCGTTCCCTCAATATATTTATAAGAAACCATATAACCGTTATAATCAAAACTTTCTGATGCTGCACTTTCTTCTTTAATTATTTTGTTTATAAAATCTTTATCTTCAAGGGTTTTTCCAAGTTGTCTCATCTCCCTATTTGAAATGTATCTTCCCTCAGAGTCAATTATAAATAAATCTGCTCCTTCCCCTAAATTTATATTTTTATATACATCTAAAAACCTTTCATTCCTAAGTCCTACAATCATATAGGCAAGTTTTTTGCTTGTTGAAATATTATTTATCATCTTAATATTTACCAAGTGTAAAGATTCCCCTTGCTCAATAGATGTCCATACAGGCTTTCCCCCGCCTCTTTCAGCAATTTCTTTTATCATATCAATATTTTCTATTAAAAATTTGTTTAAGTTTTGATTTACTGAATAGTGAATCATTTCATCTTCTAAAAATATTGAACCAAAGTTGACAGTTTTATGCGAAGCAAGTCTTCTGTTAAATATATCCCTTAAATCAGAACTTGCCTTGTATTTTTGGTATTCTTCCCCGCTTCCATCTATAATTTTCAGCGCATCCTGAACATCCTTTGAATTGGATATTTCTATAGCATAATTGCTGTGTTTTTCCAATTCTGAAAACAGGTTATTTTCAGCCTGTTCAACAATTTGTTTAGAATACATTTCTATTTTAGCTTCTATGGATTTTTTTGATAAATTGTAAGAAAAATAACCCAAAAAAACCAAAGGCACTATTGAAAGAATAAGAAATGATATCATCAATCTGAATCTAACTTTTATTTTTCTAAAAATGCCTATAATCTTTAATATAATTTTCTTGTACCAATTTTTTAGCACTATATTTTCACCTCTAGTTTTTACAAATACGCTGTTTCCAGCTTTTCCATATAATTATTTATATATTGTTCTATTTATAAAGATTATCGGCATATTTAGTTTTTTTATTATACTGCTGCGAAACATTTTAAAAGGTATTTAATTAAAAAAACTTGAGAACAAATGTCTCAAGTTTCTTCTTCATCACATTCTTCATCCCCGTTATCTTCTTTTTCTATTCTTGCTACACCTACCAAATGTGTACCGGGATCCATCCTCATAAGGGTTACCCCCTGGGTTGCCCTTCCTAAAAGGCTAATGTCTTTGGCTTTAATTCTTATAATTGTGCCATCTGAACTAATAAGCATAACATCATCGTCTTCACAAACAAGCTTTGTTCCTACAAGTTTTCCTGTTTTTTCTGTAACCCTGTATGTAAGGATACCTTTTCCTCCCCTGTTTTGCACTTTATATTCGCTAAGCTTTGTCCTCTTTCCAAAACCATTCTCTGTCACAACCAGAAGGGTTGTGTTTTCAATAAAAGCCCCCATGCCAATTACTTCGTCATCTTCTGAAAGCTTTATACCCCTTACGCCTTGAGAAACCCTTCCTAGAGGCCTTGCATCAGCTTCGTTAAACCTTATAGCCATTCCGTTTTTGGTAACAAGTATAATGTCTTTTTTGCCGTCTGTGAGCCTTACATCTATAAGTTCATCACTTTCCCTCAATGTAACAGCTGCAAGACCGCCTTTTCTTATATTTATGTATTCCATTAATCTACTCTTTTTAACTATTCCGTTCTTAGTTGCAAGAACAAGGTACAAATCTTCCTTGTATTCTGCAACGGGAATTACAGTTTGAACCCTTTCATCCTGGTCCAGTTCAAGTAAATTAACAATTGCCGTTCCCCTTGCCTGGCGTCCGGATTCGGGTATTTCATATGCTTTAAGCCTGTAGACCTTGCCTTTGTTTGTGAAAAACAGTATAAAATTGTGGGTTGATGTAACAAACAAGTTTTCCACAAAGTCTTCTTCCCTGGTGCTAAGCCCGGTAATACCCTTTCCTCCACGCCTTTGGCTCTTGTATGTATCAGCAGGGATTCTCTTTATGTAGCCAAAGTGAGTAAGGGTTATAACACTTTCCTCTTCTTCAATTAAATCTTCTATGTCTATATCCCCTTCATCTTCAATTATTTTTGTCCTTCTTTCATCGCCGTACTTGTTCTTTATTTCATTTAATTCATCTTTTATAATATTTAAAACCATGAACTCGTTTGCTAAAACATCTTTGAAATACTTTATTTTTTCCATTATTTCTTTGTATTCATTTTCAATTTTTTCCCTTTCCAGTGCTGTAAGCCTTCCAAGCCTCATATCTACAATTGCCTGGGCCTGCTTTTCAGTAAAAGCGAATTTTTCTATAAGCCTTTCTTTTGCAATGGCTTCATTTCTTGAGGATCTTATTGTGTTTATAACTTCATCAAGATTATCTATAGCCTTTCTTAACCCTTCTAAAATGTGGGCTCTTGCCTCAGCTTTATTAAGGTCAAACTTTGTTCTTCTTACAATAACGTCTTTTTGATGTTCTATGTAATGGTCAATAGCCTGCCTTATATTGAGTACCCTTGGTTCAAATTTATTGTCCTGGGTCTGCACAAGGGCTAACATATTGACACTAAAGCTGTCCTGTAGCTGGGTATTTTTGTAAAGTTGGTTTAAAACAACATTTGCATTTGCATCTCTTTTAAGTTCTATAACAATCCGCATTCCGTTTCTGTCTGATTCATCCCTTAAATCAGAAATGCTGTCTATTTTTTTGTCTTTAACTAAATCTGCAATTCTTTCAATTAATCTTGATTTATTTACCTGGTAAGGCAGTTCTGTAACAACAATCCTCTGCCTGTTCGGACCTGCCTCCTCTATGTCTGTTACAGCGCGGATTACTATTCTTCCCCTTCCGGTTTTAAAGGCATCCCTTATCCCCTTTCTTCCAACAATAATTGCACCTGTTGGAAAATCAGGACCTTTTATTATTTTGCTAAGTTCATCAATGGTCACATCAGGGTCGTCTATTACTTTATTTATTCCGTCTATAATTTCCACCAGATTATGCGGCGGGATATTTGTTGCCATTCCCACAGCTATACCTGAAGAACCGTTTACTAAGAGATTAGGAAATCTTGAAGGCAGTACTGTAGGCTCAACCTCATGGTCGTCAAAATTAGGCTTAAAATCTACAGTGTCCTTGTTTATATCCCTTAGCATCTCCATAGAAATTTTAGACAGCCTGGACTCTGTATACCTCATTGCTGCAGGCGGATCCCCGTCTATAGACCCAAAGTTACCATGACCGTCAATAAGCGTATATCTAAGGGAAAAATCCTGTGCCATACGTACCATACTGTCATACACCGCTGCATCCCCATGAGGATGGTATTTACCCAAAACTTCACCCACTGTAGTTGCACATTTCCTGTATGATTTATCCGGGGTAAAGCCTAAACCATACATTGCATAAAGTATCCTTCTATGTACAGGCTTCAAACCATCCCTTACGTCCGGCAGGGCACGGTCAATTATAACGCTCATTGCATAATCTATGAATGATTTTTTCATTTCTGATTCGATATTAACAGGTATAATTCTCTGCTCTTTTAATTCATTATTGTCTGCCATTTGTGTACCTCTTTTCCAGTATTTCTAATTTAAATAGTTTTTAAGCGTCCATATCTATTTTAATAAAGTTTTATAATACTGTCCACTTTTTTTAAATCATATTTAAAATTTAAATGATAATTAAAAAATAAAAAGAACATAATATAGAATTATGCCCTTTTTATTACCAAATTATTCTTTTTAAATTATACGCATACTCCTTCTTTTATTATTTGTTTATAAATGTATTTTTATTATTTAATATAAATACATCGTTTCTGCTGTAAAAGGCTTTACTCCGTCTTAAAAAGTGATATGGCGTCACTTAACATTTTTGCTGCTTTTTCAAGTTCTTCAGATAAATTTGACAGCTCTTCTGAGGCGGATGTCTGTTCTTGTGTGGTAGCAGACACTTCTTCGGCTATTGATGCAGTTTCTTCTGAAATAGCTGAAATGTTTTCTATGGATTCCGCTGCTTCTTCTTTTGATTTTAAAACTTTTTTAATTGATTCAGAAACTTCTTTCACGCACTCCATTAAATTTCTCATGGATTCATTTATTTCCCTAAAAGATTCATCTGTCTTTTTAACTATTTCCAATTGTTCTGATACAGCAGAATTTGCCTTGTAAGCAACTTCCTTTGTCCTCTTGGTTTTATTTAAAATATTCATAATTATATTCTTTATATCTTTAGTTGAATCCTTTGACTGACTGGCAAGTTTTTTAACTTCACTTGCAACAACGGAAAAGCCTCTTCCTGCATCCCCTGCTTTTGCTGCTTCAATGGAAGCATTTAAAGAAAGCAGATTTGTCTGGTCCGCTATTAAAGACATTGTTTTAATTATTCTTTCTATTTCCTTCATGTTCTCGCTTAAATCGTCTATATCTTCAATTACTTTTTCTGATGCTTCATTTGTCTGAAAAGCCTTATTATTTAGTAGTCTAACAACTTCAATGGCATTATAACTTAGTGTTTTTGTTTTGTCTGCCACATTTGATACTATTTTCATATTATCCTCAACTACATTAATTCCCAGTGCCAAATCATTTATACTTTCGGCTGAAATCCCGATTTCTTCAGCCTGATCCACCGAACCCATTGCCACTTGGTTTATTACTTCACTTATCTGTCTGGCACTTATATGTGACTGGTTTGCTGATTTTCTTACTAGTTTAGAACTTTCTATAACTTTTTTTGATGAATCCCTGACCTGGTTTATTAACTTTTTGATGCTCTCTATCATTTGATTAAAGTCAGTTATTAAATCCGTAATTTCGTCTTTACCATTGTCCTCTGCATTTAAAGCTAAGTTTCCCTTTTTTGCTTCACCAATTAAATTTTTTATTTTGTTTAGTGGCTTTGATATACTTGTAGATATAATAAAAGACAAAAATATAGAAATTAAAATAAATAAAAGTATAAAAACTATAATTGAAAGCCTTATTTGATTGGATTCTGAATTTATATATGAAAAAGGTATTTTCCCTACCAAAATCCAATTAGTCCCGCTTATTTTTTTGTATATAACTGCGTGTTTGTTAAAGTTCACCGCACCGCTTTCCTTGTCTGTTTCTATCTTATCCACTAAATCAATTTCTTCATAGTATTCACCGAGATTTTCTTTGACTTTATTTGATACATACCTTCCCTCTGTATCAATTATGAAAATATCTGCTTTATCTCCTAAATTTACGTCTTTGTATAGATCTATAATGTTTTCATCTTTTATCCCCATAAAGAAATATCCTATCTTTTGATTTGACCTATAATCGTAAATTACCCTTGAAACCACTAAAATATGCTCCCCATTTATTTTTAAAGAGGTAATTACAGCTGACCTGCTATTTTCATCTATTAAATTTTTCATGCTTTCAATTGCTTCATCATTTAAATATACCAGTTTATGCAGCTCTATAGGCGTATAATTGTCCGGTACTATCCTGACAAATGATATGGAATTGTTATTTATAAATCTTGATACTAAAATATCCCTTATTTGTCTTTCTGCCAATGCTTTGTTTTGGCTATTAACATCTCTGATAATTCTCATGTTTTCCTGTAATTCCCGTAAAGTAGTTATATCCAGTGTAAGGTCTTTTAATGAATTTAATTCACTGCTTATATTTTTTTCAACCTGGTTTAATATTTGACTTGAATAATCTCTTATCTTAGAATTTATTGAGTTTTTAGACAGCAAAAAAGAAAATATGCCTACCAGTATAAGCGGTACAATTGAAATAGAAATAAAACTTATTATCAGCCTGTTTCTAACTTTTATCCTTCTTATAACACTGTAATCTTTATTAAATAACTTTTTAAAATTAATGTTTTTGATTCTTTTAGAAAATTTACCAACTGCTTTTAAAAATTTATCCCTCATTTTATTACCCCCGTACTTCCCATTAAAATTTTAACAAATATCACCAGTGAAAAAAATTAATACCTTACAATTTTTTTATCGGCATTATTAAATAAAAAGTTTATTTATTTAAATTTTTAATTTAAAGTTTATAAGTTTAATTTAAGTTAAAATAATTTACAATAGAATAAATATTATACTTTAAAATAAAACGAAGGATAATTTTAAAAACAGTTTTTTTAAATAAATACACAATTGCTGGCAGAATCTAAAAAAGCAAACTTTTTTTTAAATTCTACCAGCAATTTATGTAAGAAAGTCAATGCTTTTTTATGAAATATTATTTTGGTACTCTTACAATAAACTCATAATAGGTGCCTCTGTCAAACTGGGCTGCCTTTGCCTCTACTCCTGATTTTCTCATAAGCTCTATAGCTTGTTTTATTGTATTTACAAATATTCTTATATCCTTTATGGCTTTAGTGAGCTGAGGTTTGTTTTTCTTTTCATTTTGCTTTCTGGTGTATTTTTCAATTGCCCTTTCCACCAGGTCTTCTGTCTTTTTAACATTTAACCCCTTTTCACATACATGCTTTAAAACTTTTAACTGAAGCTGTTCATCATGGAGTTTTAAAAGTGCTCTTGCATGTCTTTCAGTTAAATTGTTATCATGAAGGATTTTCTTTACAAGGGGTGGAAGTTTTAATAGCCTTATTTTGTTTGCTATGGTTGATTGGCTTTTTCCAATTTTTCGGGCAAGCTCCTCCTGGGTAAACCCATGGTCGTTAATCAGATTGTTGTATCCTTCCGCTTCCTCCATGTAATTTAAATCTTCCCTTTGAAGGTTTTCAATTAAAGCCATAACTGCAGATTCATTGTCATTAACATCCACAATTATAGCCGGTATTTCTTTTAATCCTGCCATGGTGGAAGCTCTAAGTCTTCTTTCACCTGCAACAAGCTCATACATATTACCTGATATTTTTCTGACACTTATAGGTTGGATAACTCCATACTGTTTTATTGATTCACACAATTCTTCTAAAGGGATTTTATTAAACTGCTTCCTCGGCTGATATGGATTTGGTCTGATACACTCAATGGGTAAATAAGTAATACTTTTTGATTTACTCTTGTTTTCCTGTCTTGCTATTCTTAGTCTGTTTTCTAACATAGGGCACCATCCTTTGCAAAATTTTTTATCATTTGTTAAACTTTTTTATTAACCAAAGCGGCACTTCTGCTTTTTTATATGTACCACTATAAGTTAATGCTGTAAAATACCTATCTAATTAATAAAAATTTAATAAAATATTATACAAAGGAATATTCTACCGAAATTTTATAAATCCTTTTTTTAAAGCAAAGAATTGTTCGCCCAAATGCCTTATATTACTGCATTTTATGAGTTAAATCAAAGGAGCTTTTGAAGGTTTGCCACTTTTTCTGGGATATTTTGTCGGTGTATGTCGGAACTTTTTTATAATTATTATATTTCTTTTTATATCTGTAGAAGGTAGATTAAATTTAATCACATCTTTGATTTCTCCCCCTAAAATTTCCAAAGCTTTTTTGGAATTATCCAACTCCTCTTGTATATCACTGCCTTTCATGGCTATAAAAGTACCCCCTGTTTTCACAAATGGCAGGCAGTACTCAAGCAGGACAGGCAAATTTGCAACTGCCCTTGCCAAAGCTAAATCAAACTTTTCTCTGAAATCTCCTGAGACCCCTTTATCCTCTGCCCTTGAGTGAATAACTTCTATATTTTTTAAATCTAACTTCTCTATAACTTCATTTAAAAATTTAGTCCTCTTTTCAAGGGAATCTAAAAGGGTTACATTTAAATCTTTCTTTATAATTTTTAAAGGTATCCCCGGAAAACCTGCCCCTGTACCCACATCTATTACTTTTTTTAAATCTTTTCCTATATACGGGACAACACTTATAGAATCAATAAAATGTTTTATAATTATATCCCTGTCGTCTGTAATTGCTGTTAAATTTATATTTTTATTCCACTTTAAAAGTGTTTCTTTATATTTAAAGAAACTCTCTATATCTTCTTTTTCTAAGTTTATATTAAATTCTGATGCACCATCTTTTAAAAGTTTAATTAATTCATTTTCATTCAATTTTTAAATCCCCTCTCCTTTTTAAAGATTCTAAATAAATTAAAAGTACTGAAATGTCTGCAGGGGAAACCCCTTCTATCCTTGATGCCTGTCCTACGGATTCAGGCTTTACTTTATTAAGTTTTTGCCTTGCTTCAATTCTAATCCCCTCTATTTTTTCATAGTCTATATCTTTAGGTATTTTTCTCTTTTCCAGCTTTTTAAACTGTTCAACCTGTGCTATCTGTCTTTTTATATACCCTTCGTATTTTATGGCTATGGAAACCTGCTCCCTTACTGCAAAACTAAGATTTGGCATATTGTCATCAATTTCTCTTAATGAATCATAATCTATCTCAGGTCTTTTTAAAAGGTCTTTAAGCTTTACACCGCTTGCAATGGGAGTACTATTCATTTTTTCAAGAAACCGGTTTACCCTTTCACTAGGAGGTACTACGGTTTTTTCAAGTCTTTTTATTTCTTCTTCTATCTGTCTTTTCTTTTCTTTAAATTTCAAATACCTTTCTTCAGATATCAAACCCTTCTCATAGCCTATGGGAGTAAGCCTTAAATCTGCATTATCCTGTCTTAAAAGCAGCCTGTATTCCGCCCTGGATGTCATCATCCTGTAGGGCTCGCTTGTCCCTTTTGTTACAAGATCGTCTATCAAAACCCCTATATATCCCTGGGATCTGTCTAATATCAAAGGTTCTTCCCCTTTTAATTTAAGTGCTGCATTAAGCCCTGCCATTAAACCCTGGGCTGCCGCTTCCTCATACCCGGATGTGCCGTTTATCTGCCCTGCAGAATAAAGCCCGTCTATATCTTTAAATTCCAGTGTAAGTTTGAGCTGGGTTGGATCTATGCAGTCATACTCAATGGCATAGGCACTTCTCATAACCGAAACATTTTCAAGACCCGGGATGGTTTTCATAATTTCAATTTGAACATCCTCAGGAAGGCTTGTAGACACCCCCTGGAGATACATTTCATTGGTGCTAAGACCCATAGGTTCTATAAATACCTGATGCCTGTCCTTATCTTTAAACCTTGCAACTTTGTCTTCTATTGAAGGACAGTATCTTGCCCCCACCCCTTCAATTAAACCGCCGAATAAAGGGGATCTATGGAAATTTTTTCTTATTATTTCATGGGTTTTTTCATTTGTATAGGTAAGGTAGCACAAAATCTGTTCCCTCTCTATTTCTTCGTTTTCAAAGGAAAAGGGAACTATCCTTTCATCCCCCGGCTGCTCCTCCATCTTTGAAAAATCAATACTTCGCCTGTTAACACGGGCAGGTGTCCCTGTTTTAAATCTTAATAATTTTATCCCCAGTTCTCTTAAATTATCTGAAAGTTTATCGGCAGGAAAAAGCCCGTCAGGACCACTGCTATAACTTACATCTCCTATTATAATTTTAGCTTTTAAATATGTCCCGGTGGTCATAATTACAGCCCTGCCCTTGTATATGGTACCGGTATGGGTTTTTACACCTGTTACTTTTCTTCTTCCCTCTTCCTCCTCAACAATGAGTTCTACTATTTCCGCCTGCTTTAAATCTAAGTTTTCCTGCATTTCCAATACTTTTTTCATTTCAGTCTGGTACTCTCTTTTATCTATCTGAGCTCTAAGGGAATAAACTGCAGGTCCTTTTGATCTGTTTAATATTTTCGACTGTATAAGTGTCTTATCCGCGTTTTTCCCCATTTCGCCACCTAATGCATCTATTTCTCTTACAAGGTGGCCTTTAGCAGTCCCCCCTATATTGGGATTGCAGGGCATACTTGCAATACTGTCTAAATTAATTGCAAAAGCCACCGTTTTAAGGCCTTTCCTGGCTGATGCCAGTGCCGCTTCACATCCGGCATGTCCTGCCCCTATAACAATAACATCATACTCGCCTGCAATAAAGCTCATATTTATCCCTTCCATCTCTTTTTGTTTTCTTGCTATTTACCAAGGCAAAACCTTGAAAATATCTCATTTATAACATCTTCTTTTACACTTTCACCAGTTATCTGTCCTAAAAAATCTGCAGCATTTGTAATATCAATGGTCATTAAATCCAAAGGCATTTTATTTTCATAAGCTCCCATTGCATCATCTATGCTTAAAATTGCCTTGTCTATTAAATTTTTGTGTCTTATATTTGTCAAAATTATTTGACTGTTTAAATTAATCTCCCCTTTTGTGAAAAGTTTAGTTATCATCTTCCCTATTTTATCAATTCCTATTTCTTCTCTTATTGATGTCCTTATATAATTCATTCCCTCAAGATTTTTTTCTATATTTTTTATATTTTCTTCATTGGACTTGTCAATTTTGTTTATAAGTATAATAAGCTTTTTATTTGCCACTTTTTCCAATATAGCAGAGTCTTCAGGAGTAAAACCCTTCTCTGCATCAACCATCATAATGACAAGTTCTGCTTCTTCAAGGGCTTTGTGGGTTTTTTCAACCCCAATTATTTCAACAGCGTCTTCCGTCTCCCTGATTCCTGCAGTATCAACTATCCTCACCGGAATATCATTAATGTTTATATATTCTTCAATTATATCCCTTGTTGTTCCCGGTATATCAGTTACTATAGCCCGGTTTTTTCCTGTGAGTTCATTTAAAAGGGAGGACTTTCCCACATTAGGCCTTCCAACAATAACTGCATCAATACCTTCCCTTAAAATCCTGCCCCTTTCAAAATTATCAGTTATTTTTTTTAAGTTTTCTTTTATGTCCTTTATTTCATTATATACCTTTTCACCGGTTATTTCTTCTATGTCCTCCTCAGGATAATCCACAACAGCTTCAATGTGGGCCAATATTTCAATAAGCCTTCTTCTTAAAGCTTTTATTTTAGAAGACAATTTTCCCTCAAGCTGGTTTACAGCAGCCTTTGAGCTTTCTTCCGTTTTTGAATTTATAATGTCTATAACAGCCTCTGCCTGGGATAAATCAATCCTTCCGTTTAAAAAAGCCCTCTTGGTAAACTCCCCGGGCTCTGCTGCCCTTGCCCCCTGTCTTAAAACTAAATCCAGTATTTTTTTTAATACGACTATACCTCCATGGCAGTTGATTTCAACAACATCTTCACGGGTAAATGTATTTGGTTTTTTCATTTTGGTAACAAGTACTTCATCAATGGTTTCATTTTTTACAGGATCTATAATTTTTCCATAATTTATGGTATGGGATTTTATTTCATCAAAATTCTTTTTTCCTTTAAAGATTGTTTTGGCTATTTCAAAAGCCCTGTCCCCGCTAATTCTTATAATGCCTATCCCGCCTGTCCCATAAGGAGTTGAAATTGCAGCAATTGTATCTTCAGCAATCATTTTATTCCTCCAATATATAAATAAATATTATAAGATTGTTAATAGTTTAAAGGAAAATGGTTCAAGAATCAATATCCTGAACCATTTTTTATACAGCATTATTTTTTAAATTTTTACTACTTTAAAGTAATCATAACCTTCCTGTTAGGTTCATCACCTATACTATGGGTTTCTACATATTTATGATTTTGCAGCGAAGAATGTATTATTCTTCTTTCATAAGGATTCATCGGTTCTAAAGTTATGCTCTTTTTGTATTTAACAACCCTTTCTGCCAGTTTATTTGCAAGCTTTATTAAAGTTTCTTCTCTCTTTTGTCTGTAATTTTCTATGTCTATAATTACTCTTTTGTAATTTTGCTTGTTTTTATTCACAACAAGACTTGTTAAATATTGAAGGGAATCTAATGTCTCCCCTCTCCTTCCTATGAGTATACCAATATTGTCCCCTGTTATCTTTATTGTTACCGACTCTTTATCCTCTTGTGTCAAAACATCTGCATCCACATCCATTTTTTGAAATACTTCCATTAAAAATTCTTTTGCTTTATCTGCCATAGATTCTTTTATAGTAACTCTTACCCTTGCCTGTTTACTGCCTATAAGCCCGAATATTCCTTTTACACCTTTATCTATTATCTCTATATCAACATCTTCTTCGGAGGCATTTAATTCTGACAGAGCAATATTTATGGCATCTTCAACAGTCTTGGCAGTTTTTTCAACACTATTAGTCATTTACCTAAACTAACCCTCCTTCTTCTTCCTTATATACTTTCTAATAACAATCTCCTGTACTATCTGGTAAATATTACTTACTGTCCAATAAAAACCTAGTCCTGCCGGAAACTGAAATGAAAAAATAAGTGTCATCATTGGAGCTATTAAAAGCATATTACTTTGCATAGACTCTAATGCTTCATCTTTTTCATCTCTTTTGCCTTTCTTGTTCTTTTTGTCTTTTTTAGTTGCTGCATTTCTCACAGACATCATCTTAGATGAAATATACGTAGTTACACAAGCTAAAATAGGTATTATAAGTAAAGGCAGATAAGTGGACATTTCAGATCCAAATAACAGCCCCCTGTTAATGGTAGGAACCATTCCAAGATTTATTCCTAAAAAATTAAAATCAATTAAATTGAATTTGAGAGCGGCAGAAACCTGCTCATATCCTCTTATTAATTCACCTTCCGGAATTTTGTTTATTAAGTTTTCAATTGTACTTTGATTTATAACATAACCCGCAATTTCTTTTCCTTTTAACATATAAGTTAAAGGATTTCTTATTACCGCAAATAGTGATATGATTATAGGCATTTGTATAAATAGCGGAAGACAGCCACTCAAAGGGTTATAATTATACTGCTGGTAAATTTTCATCATTTCCTGGCTTAATTTTTCCCTGTCATTTTTGTACTTCCTCTGAATATCATTTATCAACGGCTGTACTTCATTCATTTTTTCCTGTGATTTAATTTGCTTTACCGCTAATGGAAGCATTAACGTCCTTACAATTATAGTAAAAATAATTAATGATATTCCATATTTACAATATTCAAAAGGTATTATATCGTATATAATATATATTATTTGTCCAAAAAAACCTGCTAGTGCTTTAAACATCGTCCTTTACCCCTTCTTTACTCAACTGGATCATATCCCCCCGGATGAAAGGGATTACATTTTAGTATTCTGATAATTGATTTAAAACCACCCTTTATTATACCATATTTATCAATGGAATCTATAGCATATTGTGAACAAGTTGGATAAAACCTGCAACATGGCATAATTTTAAGTGGTGATATCCATTTTCTATAAAATTTTATAGGCAATATAAATATTTTTTTAAGCAATGCCACATCACCTTAACTTCAGGTAAAAAAATAAATAATTATACTTATAGTAATATACCCACAGTAACTAAATTAATTCTAAGTTTTAACAAAATTATTCAACCATCATGTTTAATTTTTTTAAAAGAAACTTCATTTCTTTTTTTACTTCCAAATAGCTTGGCAGTTCACCGGTTTTTCTTGCAACTATAACTAAATCATACCCTGGCTTTATCATTTCTTCCATTTGTCTGTAATTCTCTTTTATTAACCTTCTAATCCTGTTTCTTTTAGTACTTTTACCAAATTTCCTGCTTGCAGTTATCCCCAGCCTGTTATAGTCAAGTTTGTTTTTTAGTACATACAGTACCAGAAACTTTCCGGCATGAAATTTTCCTCTTCTGTAAACCCTGCCAAACTCGTAATTTTTCTTAAGTGAGACAGTATGCTTCATTATATCTCCCACATTTAATAATTATTTAAACAAAAAGACCACATTTATGCGGCCTTATGCTGAAAGAACTTTTCTTCCCTTTAATCTACGCCTTCTTAAAACTTTTCTTCCATTTGACGTTTTCATTCTTTTTCTAAACCCGTGTTCTTTCTTTCTTTGTCTTTTCTTAGGCTGATAGGTTCTTAACATTATAAAACACCTCCATTTCAAATGATATCATCTATAGATATCAATATTTATAAATACTGGTATTTGCAATTAATTATCCACATTATAAAATACTGCAACATTAAATTTTAATTAATATTTTTTTATTATAAATATTTTAAAATAACGTAACAATTATATATTAAACCTATAATTAATGTCAAGAAACTATTTTTTATTTTTATTGTTTATAACTTTAATTTCATTTTTAATAAGTCATTTTTTTTGTGGATATCTTTTATTTTTTATATTGAATATTATATAAAAGTCTGATAATATAGTTTATACCTGTTGATAACTTGCTAATTATCAACAGATTTTTGTTGATAACTTATTTTTTATGCTGCACACTATATTTTTCAGTTAATTATATGCACTTTTATAAAAAATATACAAATTCATTTTATTTATGCTTAAATACCGCCAGAGTTGTCAAAAATTATACTGATATACTAGTGTTTACTGCTTTTAAATAAGAAAATACACAATTAACTAATTTAAATTATTAATTATCAATTTTATTATAATGTTTTTTTTAGAAAAATAAAAATTTATTTTCTTATTTTATTATGGAGGAGTTATATGAGTATCCAGTTAAATACAATTTGGGAGAAATCTTTAGATTTATTAAAAGATGAACTTACTGAAATAAGTTTTAACACATGGATTAAAACAATTAGTCCTTTGAAGCTGACATCAGATACAGTTTTTTTATCTGTGCCGGCCAGCTTCAACAAAGGCATTTTAGAATCCAGGTACCAGGATCTTATTATGAATGCTATTAAACAAGTAACTTTTAAGGAATATAAAATAAATTTTGTTGTACCCTCTGAAGAAGAAGACATTCAAAATTTAACCAGTCAAATTAATCAAAATGACGATGTAGCAAAATCCATATTAAACCCTAAATATACATTTGATACATTTGTAATAGGTAACAGCAACAGGTTTGCACATGCAGCTGCATTGGCTGTTGCAGAGGCTCCTGCACAAGCTTACAATCCTTTATTTATATACGGAGGGGTAGGTCTTGGCAAAACCCATTTAATGCATGCCATTGGCCACTTTGTATTAAGCCAGAACTCTTCGACTAAAGTTTTATATGTGTCATCGGAAAAATTTACAAATGAACTTATTAATGCAATTAAAGATGATAAAAACGAAGAGTTCAGATCTAAGTATAGAAATATAGATATACTTTTAATAGACGATATACAATTTATTGCCGGAAAAGAAAGGACACAGGAAGAGTTTTTCCACACCTTCAATGCCCTTTATGAAGCAAACAAACAAATTATTATTTCAAGCGACAAACCCCCAAAAGACATTACAACATTAGAAGAACGTCTTAAATCAAGGTTTGAGTGGGGTCTTATTGCGGACATGCAGGCTCCTGATTTAGAGACAAGAATTGCAATTTTAAGAAAAAAAGCCCAACTCGAAAACCTTGATGTTCCAAATGATGTAATGGTTTTTATTGCTAACAAAATTGCATCCAATATAAGAGAGCTGGAAGGAGCACTGAACAGGGTAATTGCCTTTGCATCCCTTACAAAGAATGAAATTACAATTGATTTGGCACATGAAGCATTAAAAGATATTTTATCTGCTGAAAAGACAAAAGTAATTAATTGCGAGACGATACAAGCTGTGGTAGCCAGGTATTTTAATGTAAGACCTGAGGATTTTAAATCAAAAAAGCGAACCAGGGATATTGCTTATCCAAGGCAAATTGCCATGTATTTGTGCCGGGAACTTACTGATATGTCCCTTCCTAAAATAGGCAATGATTTTGGAGGAAGAGACCATACCACTGTTATACATGCTTATGAAAAAATAAAAGAAGATATTGAAAATAACTCAGAAACAAGAAGAGCTGTAAATGAAATTAAAGATAATATTTTAGGAAAATAGAATATTTAAATAGCTTTATATTTTTTTAATTAAAAGTTATCAACAGAATTTGTTGATATGGTGATAACTCCCTGTGAATTAACTGTGTATAATAGCTCTTACTTTTATCTCATGTTAGAGCTGTTGATAACTGACAACAACTTATCTACATATTAATAACAGGTGCAAAGCCTTTTATTTTATTGTTTTGAAATGGTTATTCACATAATTAACAGCACTTATTGTTGTTATTACTGGTTTTACTTTTATTTAATATAAAGTAAGGAGGCCTGTTTTTTTATGAAGGTTATAAGCTCAAAAGAACTTCTTGTTAATGCTATAAGTATTGTTCAAAGAGCAGTATCTACAAAAAATAATATATCTTTACTGGACGGGATATTACTAGAGGCAGACGGTGTTTTTAAAATGACCGGAAATGATTTGGAAATTGGTATAGAGTGTAACATACCTGCAGATATAAGAAGGGAAGGTTCTATTGTAATTAATTCTAAAATATTTGGTGATATTATAAGAAAAATGCCTGATTCTGAAATATTAATTGAGCTACTTGATAATAATGATGTTTTGATTGAATGTGAAAACTCAGTTTTTAAAATAAAGGGAAACCCAAGTGATGAGTATCCCCTTCTCCCGGAAATTGAAGCAGAAAAGTCTTTTAAAATCAGTCAAAAAATAGCAAAGGACATGATTAGGCAAACAATTTTTTCTGTAGGGGATGATGAGGACAGAAAGATACTAACTGGAACTTTGATAGAAAGTGATGGAAACGAACTGGTTTTTGTTGCTATTGACGGTCACAGGATGGCTGTGAGAAAGACAGCAAATGGTGTTCAGGATACCAGTTTTAGTGTTGTTGTTCCTGGAAAGACTTTAAATGAAATATCAAAGATAATAGAACCTGAAGATGATGAAATGGAAATATTTACATCAAAAAATCAAATACTTTTTAAAATAGATAACTGCAAAATTATGTCCAGACTTTTAGAAGGGGAGTATTTAAATTATAAGAGTATAATACCTGACGAACATGAAACAAAAATAAGGGTAAATACAAAGGAACTTCTTTCAAGTGTAGAGAGGGCTTCATTAATTTCTATAAATGAGAAAAAATACCCTATAAAGTTTGATATAGAAGATGATGTTTTAGTTATTTCATCCAACACTGAGATTGGAAATGTAAGGGATGAAATAGCCATTGATATGGAAGGTAAAAATATGACTATAGGCTTTAATCCCAGATATTTTTTAGAAGCACTGCGAGTAATTGATGACGAAGTTGTGGATATTTATTTTAATTCAGATATTGGGCCGTGTACAATAAGGCCTGTTGAAACTGATGAATTTGTATACATGATTTTGCCTGTCAGGATAAAAAGCTAATATTTGAGGTGTTTTTATGAAAGATGTTAGAATAGAAACTGAGTATATAAAATTAGGACAGTTTTTAAAATGGGTGGGTATTGCAGATACCGGTGCAGAGTCTAAGGAACTTATAAATGAGAGCAAAGTTAAAGTAAACGGACAAGTTGAATTAAGAAGGGGTAAAAAGTTAAGAAAAGGTGATATAATAGAATTAGGAGGAAATAAATACAGGATTGTAGATTGATATTTAAATGTTAAAAAAGTTTTTTGTGTAAGGAGAAAAGTTTTGTATATAGAACAGCTGGAATTAGAAAATTTCAGAAATTATAAAAGAATCAAAACTTCTTTTTCAAAAAATATTAATATTATATACGGGGAAAATGCCCAGGGCAAAACAAATATTATAGAGGCTCTTTTTCTGTGTGCAGCCGGCCGCTCTCACAGAACATCAAAAGACAGAGAACTTATAAATATAAACAGCAGTAGATTTAAGGTAAAACTTATTGTTATTGATAGTAGTAAAAAAAAAGAAATAGAATATTCATATGAATCCGGAAAAAAACAAATACTAATAAATGAAATTCCTATAAAAAGAATGGCTGAATTAATGGGTAATCTTTTGGCGGTTATATTTTCTCCGGAGGATATATTGATTGTAAAAGAGGGGCCATCTTTGAGAAGAAGGTTTATGGACATAACCATTAGCCAGTTAAAACCGTCGTATTTTTATAATTTGCAGCAATATAACAAAATTTTAAACCAGAGAAATAATTTATTAAAAGAAGCACAGGAAAAGAAAAGTTTATTGGATACCCTTGATATCTGGGATGAAAAAATTGCCTGGGTTGGAGCAGAAATTATAATAGAGAGAAAAAAATTCATTGAAAGGCTTTGTAAAATTTCCAAAAAGAAGCATTATAATTTAACGGACAATTGTGAAGAATTAGATATAAAGTATAAAACTTTTTTAGATGAAATAGATGTGGAAAATAAGGAAAGTGTAAAAAATAAATTTGTTGAAGAAATTTTAAAAAACAGAAGGACAGAGCTTAAAAGATGTGTTACAATTGCAGGTCCTCACAGGGATGATTTTGATATAATAGTAAATGGACTGCCTTTAAAGAATTTTGGTTCTCAGGGTCAACAGAGAACTGCAGTGCTATCATTAAAATTATCTGAGATAGATATAATAAAAGATGAGACAGATGAGTATCCAATACTACTTTTAGATGATGTAATGTCAGAACTGGATAATAAAAGAAAGAGTTATTTATTTAATAATTTGAAAAATATGCAGACATTTATAACCTCAACAGAAAAAGATTATTTTAAAGAATCTCAATATATATCTTTTTACAAGGTAAAATGCGGGGAAATTATAAATTCTTAAACGAGAATAATGTTTACTTTGTATATATAGCGGAAAAGTCCTTAATATCAGGTGATAATAAAAAATAATTGCAGTTTCTGCTTAATTTGATAAAATAAAATAGGAAAGATTTTAATTAAAAATGGAGGATACATATGTTTTTACATATAGGCGGCGAATATGTTGTACCTGTTAAAAATATCATAGCCATAATGGATTTAGAAACTACTTCAATTTCAAAAGATACAAAGGAATTTTTAAGAGTTGCAGAAGAAGAAGGCTTTGTTAAGGCAGTTACAGATGATATCCCAAAATCATATATAATAACTGAATTTAATAAAAAGAGTGAAATTTATCTGTCTGCTATATCGTCTGTTACCCTGCAAAAGAGAATAAAATCTATGAGTGGGGTAAAAAATTATTTAGATAAACAGAAATGAGGAGGAATTATGTTAGAAAACATAAAAATAAATTCTTATACCGAAGAAAATATACAAGTATTGGAAGGACTAGAAGCTGTCAGAAGAAGACCTGGGATGTACATTGGTTCTACATCAAGCAGAGGTCTTCACCATCTTGTTTACGAAATTATGGACAATAGTATAGATGAGGCTTTGGCAGGTTATTGTGACGAAATTAAAGTTATAATAAACAAAGATAATTCCATAACCAATATTGACAACGGGAGGGGTATTCCTGTAGGGATACATCCTAAACTTGGTGTACCTACTGTTGAAGTGGTGCATACAGTTTTACACGCCGGAGGTAAGTTTGATAGAGAAGGATATAAAGTGTCCGGTGGACTGCATGGTGTAGGTGCTTCTGTTGTAAATGCATTGTCTGAAAGAATGGATGTAGAAGTTTACAGGGATGGAAAAGTGTATTTACAAAAATTTAAAAGAGGAGTTCCTGTAAGTGAATTAAAAGTAATAGGTATTACAAAAAAGACAGGCACTAAAACTACATTTAAACCTGATCCTGAGATTTTTGAAGAAGTTGTATTTGACTTTGATATTTTATTGTCAAGATTCAGAGAGTTGGCTTTTTTAAACAAAGGATTAAAAATAATCTTAAGAGATGAAAGGAAAGAAGAGCCTGTTGAGAAAGTTCTTCACTACGAAGGCGGTATTGTATCCTTTGTTGAATATATGGACAGAAATAAAGATCCTATACACGACCCTATTTACATAGAAGGATTTAGGGAAGAGGATGGTACATATGTGGAAATTTCAATGCAGTACAATAAAGATACCTATGTTGAAAATATTCACAGTTTTGCAAATAACATTTCCACAACTGAGGGAGGAACACATTTAACAGGGTTTAAGGCTGCTATAACTAAAGTTCTTAACGACTATGCAAAAAAACATAATTATTTAAAGGATAATGAAAAATTCTTAGGTGAAGATGTAAGGGAAGGGCTTACAGCAGTTATAAGTATTAAGCTTAGGGAGCCTCAGTTTGAAGGGCAGACAAAAACAAAATTAGGAAACAGTGAAGTAAGAGGCTATGTTGAAAGCATAATAAACGAAAAGCTTAATAATTTTCTAGAAGAGAATCCAAATATAGCGAAACAAATAATTGAAAAATGTTTGAGTTCAGCCAGGGCTCGTGAAGCAGCTAAAAAGGCCAGGGAATTGACAAGAAGAAAGAGCTTTTTAGAGTCCGCGACTCTTCCGGGTAAACTTGCAGATTGTTCTGAAAAAGATGCATCCCTTTGTGAGATATATATCGTGGAGGGAGATTCTGCAGGTGGTTCAGCAAAACAGGGAAGAGACAGAAGTTTTCAGGCAATTTTGCCTTTATGGGGTAAAATGCTTAATGTTGAAAAGGCCAGAATTGACAAAGTATACGGCAATGACAAACTGCAGCCGGTGATAACTGCCTTAGGTGCTGGTATAGGGGATGAATTTGATATTGAAAAATTAAGATATCATAAAATTATTATTATGGCGGACGCAGACGTGGACGGTGCACATATCAGGACATTACTGTTAACTTTTTTCTATAGATATATGAAGCCATTAATAGAAGGAGGATATGTATATATAGCTCAGCCACCTTTATATAAAGTTTCAAAGGGTAAGGAAGAACTATATGCATACGATGACAGACAGCTAGAAAAATTATTGAAGGAAAAGGGATGGGAAAAGAAAGATTGTACCATTCAAAGATTTAAAGGTCTTGGGGAAATGAATCCCGATCAGCTCTGGGAGACAACTATGAATCCGGAAACCAGAACCATCTTAAAGGTAGAATTGCAGGATGCAGTGGAAGCAGATGAGGTTTTCACAACTTTAATGGGTGACAAGGTGGAACCAAGAAGAGAATTCATACAGGCCTATGCAAAAAAAGCTCAGAATATTGATATATAAGGAATATTATAAATCGGCTTTAAATTTATTACTTTCTAAAAGTGTAGTGTAAATATTCCTAACTGTGCATTAAAAATTAAAAAATATAAAAAAATCAAAAGTGTAATTGTTTCACGTGAAACAATTACACTTTTGATTTTAACAAATTACAAATACTAAAGATGATATTAGACTAATAAAATATAATAGAAATTTTACTAAGATTTGAGTATCATAAAAATTAATTTGTTATTAATGCTTTTTGTGATATAATTTAAAATAATACACTATATTAATTTTTGATTGTATGTAGATGAGCCAAGGGGTGTTGTTTAATGACAAAAGTAATTGCAGTAGCAAATCAAAAGGGCGGGGTAGGCAAAACAACTACTGCAGTAAATTTAAGTTCTTGTCTTGCTTACAAAGGAAAAAAAGTTTTACTGGTGGATATAGATCCCCAAGGAAACGCTACAAGCGGACTGGGTGTTGATAAGAAAAGTACAAAGTGTTCCACCTACGATGTTTTAATTAATGAAGAAAGTATGGAAAGAGTTCTTGTTGATACACCTATTGAAAATTTAAAATTATGTCCTTCAAATATAGATCTTGCCGGTGCTGAAGTTGAACTTGTCTCATCTATATCAAGGGAAAGCAGGCTTAAAGCTTCTTTAAAGGAAATTAAGGAAAACTATGATTTTGTAATAATAGATTGTCCTCCTTCTTTGGGATTATTAACTTTAAATGCACTTACAGCGGCGGATACAATTCTTGTACCCATACAATGTGAGTATTATGCATTAGAAGGACTAAGTCAGCTGATGGAGACTGTAAAACTTGTTCAAAAGCATCTTAATGCAGATCTGGATGTTGAAGGCGTTGTATTGACAATGTTTGATGCAAGGACTAACTTATCAATACAGGTGGTGGACGAAGTAAAAAAATATTTTAAAAATAAAGTTTACAGAACTATAATACCAAGAAACGTTAGATTAAGTGAGGCACCTAGTTATGGACTTCCAATAATATTATACGATGCAAAATCAAAAGGAGCGGAGTGCTATTTAGACTTAGCGGAAGAAGTAATAGAATATTCAGAGGAGGGAAGACATAATGAGTAAAAGAGCTTTAGGAAAAGGCTTAGGTGCACTGATATCTGAAGCAAAAACCAGTCCTGATGAAAAAGAAGGAGTGCTGGAATTAGGTATAAATGAAATTGAGCCAAATTCTAATCAACCAAGAAAATCTTTTGATGAAAAAGCCCTTATACAGTTGTCTGAATCAATAAAGGAACATGGTATTATACAGCCTATAATAGTAAAAAAAGAAGGGGATATATACAGGATTGTTGCGGGAGAAAGAAGATGGAGAGCAGCAAGATTATTGGGTTTAAAGAAAATACCTGCTATTGTAAGGGATTTTTCAAATAAACAGGTTATGGAAATAGCACTAATTGAAAATATTCAAAGGGAAGACTTAAACCCTATTGAGGAAGCAGAAGCATATGAGAGATTAATAGTTGAACATAATATGACTCAAGAACAAATTTCAAATTCCATAGGAAAAAGCAGACCGGCCATAGCTAATTCATTGAGACTATTAACATTAAGTGATAATATAAAAAAATTTTTAATAAGCGGGCAAATAACCAGCGGTCATGCAAGGGCCTTATTATCTCTAGAAGATAAGAAAAAACAAGAAAGTATTTGTAATGAAATAATTGAAAAAAATTTAAGTGTCAGGGAAACAGAAAAATTAGTTAAGAGTATAAAAAATAAAGACAAAGAAAGTAAAAAAAAAGTTGTAAAAAAACAAGATGAACATGAATTTGAAAAAGTAGAAGAGGATTTACAAAATATACTAGGTACTAAAGTTAAGATAATTAATAAAAATAAAAAAGGACAAATATTAATTGAATATTATTCAAGTGAAGAATTAAATAGATTAATAGAATTAATTAGTAACAAAGGTAAATAATAGGATGATCTAATTTTGCCTGTAATTAATTTTTTGATAATGGTTAATATTAATATATATATAGATAAAAAAATTTATTTAAAGGAAAAATAGAAGGGTTTTAATAAAAGTGAATAAAAATTTAATTTTATAAAATGTTTCACGTGAAACATTTTATAAAATCATACTTAACACAATTTACACAACTTCATGCATCAATTGTCAATAATAATTTTCTAAACAAGAAGAGGAGATAATATGTTGTCAGTACTTAATAATTTACTTGAATTTTTGGAAACGTACTATGTTATAATAATATCGTTTAATACTATCCTTATTCTAATTCTTTTTATATTACTTATATCAGTCAACAGAAACTTTAAAAAATTTAAATTTAAATATAATAAAATAATGGAAGAAGCCAAAGAAAAAAGTGTGGAAAAAATGCTTTGTGATATATTCAATTATACAAATGAAACATCACTTAAAAATAAAGAGTTGGAATACAAACTAAATAAAATAGAAAAAAATCTTCAACATTGTGTTCAAAAAGTAGGGGTAGTAAGGTATAATGCATTTGAGGGTGTGGGAAGTGAGTTAAGTTATGCTGTAGCCCTTCTGGATAATAATGATGATGGTGTAGTAATTAACGGAATATATGCAAGGGAGAGTTCAACAACTTATGCTAAACCCATAAAAGGGGGAAATTCCAAACACGCTTTGTCTGCAGAAGAAATACAAGCTATAGATATAGCAAGAAGAGCAAAATACCAGGATAGAAGTACAATAAAGAATTAGTTTGTAAATTTCATTAAAATTAAAATTTTATTAATAAAAAGGGGTAGATGTATAATAAATAAAGCTCATATAAAGTAAATATATAGTTGTTGAGGGAGAATAAAAATGTATAAAAACAAAAGTAAGAATACAATTTGGATTTATGCTTTGATATTATTTACTTGTGTATTTATATTACTTCTATTGACAGGCTATAGCCAGATTAAATTTAACAGAAGCCTGAATGAGTATAGAAATAAGCTGATATCCAGTGAAGAGGAAATAAATATTTCCAGTCACAATTTAAAAACTGCTTTAGAAGAAAATGAAATGCTGTATAAAAAGATAGAAAAATTGAATAAAACTTTAGAAGAAAAAACTGCGGCATTTAATGAACTGGAGGAGAAATTAAAAAACAAAGAAAAAGAAATTGACGAAAGAATATTTATAAATAATTATGAGTTGTTACTGGAAGCGGAAGAATATTTCAATAATGGTGAAGTGATAAAAAGCTCAATTATTTTATTAGAAAAAATGGATAAGAGAAAATTAGATGCAAATGGTTTAAAAAAATATAATAAATTAAAGGAAAAAATATATGAAAAAGCTCCCTGGGAGTTTTATAAGGAAGGATACAATAACTATATTGAAGAAAGATATAAAGATGCTAAATACAATTTACAATACTCTTTAAAAATTTCAGAAGGCGAATACTTTTCAGATGACTGCTATTACTATATAGCTTATTCTGAGTATAGAATGAAGGAATATGAGCAGGCAAAAGAAACTATAAAAATTCTTGCAGAAAAATATCCCTCCAGCAATTATATTGAGGAGGCACAAAGACTTTTAAATATAATAGAAAATGAAATAAAAAGTTTTGAAAATTAATGATTAAAATAGTTATAATAGATAATATAAATAAATTAAAAATATTATAAAGTAAGGGGTTTTACTATGCTAGATATTAAATTAATCAGAAACAATCCGGATATTTTGAAAAATGCAATGGCAAAACGAAAGGAAAATTTTGATGTTGATGAATTGTTAAAACTTGATGAAAAGAGAAGAAAAAATATAGCTGAAGTTGAAAGTCTGAAATACAAACAAAATGAAAGTTCAAAGTTGATACCTGTGTATAAGAAAGAAGGAAAAGATGTAAATTCATTATTAGAAGAGATGAAAAATTTATCAGAAAAAATAAAAGTGCTGGATGCAGAAGCCAAAAGTATAGATGAAAAATTAAATGAAATCCTTCTTACTATACCAAATATACCAAATGAAACAGTTCCACCAGGGGATAGTGATGAAGACAATGTGGAAGTAAGAAAATGGGGGGAGCCAACTAAGTTTAATTTTGACCCTAAGCCACATTGGGAAATTGGGGAAAATTTAAATATATTAGATCCTGCAACAGCTTCTAAAGTTACAGGCACAAGATTTATGTTTTATAAAGGTCTTGGTGCACGTTTAGAAAGAGCATTAATGAATTTTATGTTGGATTTACATATTGACAAACACGGGTATGAAGAAGTGTTTCCACCTTTTATGGTTCACAGGCATAGTATGGTGGGTACTGGACAGCTGCCTAAATTTGAAGAGGATGCATTTAAAGTAGCTGATACAGAATACTTTTTAATTCCAACAGCAGAAGTTCCTGTAACAAATATGTACAGGGAGCAAATTATAGATGCAAAAGAATTACCTATAAAGCATGTTGCATACTCTGCATGTTTCAGATCAGAAGCAGGTTCGGCAGGAAGGGACACAAGAGGGTTAATAAGACAGCATCAATTTAATAAGGTGGAACTTGTTAAAATAACTACACCTGAGACTTCATATGAGGAATTAGAATCTTTAACTAATGATGCAGAAGAAGTTTTAAGATTACTTAAAATACCATATAGAGTTGTAAAAATATGTGTAGGTGATTTAGGATTTGCAGCAGCAATGAAGTATGATATAGAAGCCTGGATGCCCAGCTATAACAGATATGTGGAAATATCTTCATGCAGTAATTTTGAAGCATTTCAGGCAAGAAGAGCAGGTATCAGATTTAGAAGAGGACCTAAGGAAAAACCTGAATTTGCTCACACTTTAAATGGTTCAGGTGTTGCAATTGGAAGGACAACTGCGTGTATACTGGAGAACTACCAAAGGGAAGATGGATCAGTTGAAATTCCGGAAGTGTTGAGAAAGTACATGGGTGGTATAAGTGAAATCCTTAAGGAAGTGAAATAGTGATACATTTGTTAACTAAAAAGTTTGGAATACTGCCGGAGGAAACTCAGTCTAAAATTGAGAAATTAGATGAAGCTGTATTAGAGACTATTATTAATGAAATACTGGAATATAATAGTTTAGAAGATATTAATAGACACCTGAAGTAATATATTTACGAAAATCTTGTTTAAATATAATAAAAATGAATAACAAAAACTAACAATAAAAAAGACTTAAAAAAGTACTTGACAAACCAGAGCATAACATGTTATATTAATTCTTGTGACGTATACGGAGAGATGGTCGAGCTGGTTGAAGGCACCGGTCTTGAAAACCGGAGTAGGCTTACGCCTACCCTGGGTTCGAATCCCAGTCTCTCCGCCATATGGAGAAGTACCCAAGTAGGTTGAAGGGGACGGTTTGCTAAACCGTTAGGTCGGGATTAACCGGCGCCGGGGTTCGAATCCCCGCTTCTCCGCCAGAAAATAAAGCACCTTTATCATATGATAAAGGTGCTTTATTATTTTTACTGTTTTCTATATCATCTCTTTTTTATACTAATTCTGCTAACCATCAGAAATGATAAAAAGATCAATATTATAGCAGTAAAAATACCATTTGAATTTGTATAGCGCATATTAATCTTAGCAAAATAATTGTATAAATTTAATATGGTAAGAAGAGTACCGGCAATGGTTATTGGAAGCCCCATAAATACATTGTCTAAATTGCTTATATTAAACCTTGCAAGCCTGTAAGCGCCAGATAATGCAAATAAGAGGGAAAGGATATATCCCAACACTCCAAAGTGCATAAAAGTGATTTCCCATGCAACTACAACAGGAGCAACACCAAAGGACACTAAATCTGAAAGAGAATCAAGTTCCTTTCCAAAATCACTGGTTACTTTAAAGAACCTTGCAACTTTGCCGTCTAATCTATCTGTAACAGCAGCCAGCATTATAAGCAGACAGGAATAAATTAAATTTCCGGAGGATGAACTGCCGTTAACCGCCAGTAATATAGCTATCATACCTAAAGACAAGTTTATAAAAGTAATGATATTAGGAATACAACATTTAAATTTTTTCAATTGACCACCTCATAGTTTTTTATACCTTAACTACTATGATTATAAAGAAAAAAATATAAATCCACAATAGAATTATATAAGGAATTATTTAAAAATAAAACTGTTAATATAATAAACTTACAATAAATAAACACAATATAAATTTATTTAATAAAATAAAGAAGGAGAGGCTAACCTCCTTCTTTGTCATTTTTGAAAAAATTTATTATAAGTACTAAATGTAATTATTACTAAAGCAGAAATATTTACAAAGAGCATGTAAATTCTTTTTAAAACACTTACCTTTTCATTTGAATTATCATCTATAGACTTTTTTAAATTATAAATTAATGTACTAATCCAGTGGGCTATCACAAATACTGACAAAGCTTTTAACCAAAAATGATGCAGATAAAAAGCACAATATATGTAAAAAACTATAACAATAAGTGATTTAATTGTTTGAAAGCCCTGACCTAATTTATATAAATCTAAATTTATCTGGCTTTCAACTTCCTGCAAAAATTCTATATCTTCCTCATCCATTTCCTCTTCACTAATTCCAAAAAAGTTATTATAAAAAGACCTTAAAGAAGAAATGGCTACAATAATGGATGTGATAATATAAAAGGCTGTATCATTTGAGGATATGGCCACAATTGGTATAATTATCAACATTATAATTAATAACAGCATATATTCTAATTGCATTGCATATCTCCTAAACTTACTTGTTCTAAATTTCATAAAATTTATTGATGTAAATTTTTAAGATTTTAGCGGTACTGTTAGGGCATTGTAAATGATCACAGACATTTCCCCACGGGTAATCCGGCTATTTGGTTCAAGACTAAGGTTTTTGTCCAATTTAAGCTCTTTTGCCTTTTGTATTACATTATCAGGCCAGTCACCTTCTAAAGAATCTTTATAACCTAAAGCGTTTATTACAACCGCTAATGCCTCTGCATAAGTAACATCATTATTTGGTGCAATTGTGTTGTCAGGATATCCTGTAACAATGCCGTATTTAACTGCAAGTTTTATATTATTATATGCCCAGTGTTTTTCCTCAATATCCTTAAAATTTATTTTAACATTATCTATATCGGCATCGTAATGATATCCCTTTAATCTTACAACTAAAGTTATAAATTCACTTCTTCGGATTTTATTATCAAGTCTTAAAGTCCCGTCTTCATATCCTTTTAAAATATTTAATTTTACAAGAGCCTCTGCACAATTGTCCCTAATCTCTTTAAACTTTTCATCATTTTCTTGAGCATTTAAGTATGTTGCTGAAAAAGAAAAAATCATAAGAAATATCAAAAAGAAAGATATGTACTTCTTCATCTAAAAAAATCCCCCTTCACATTAGTTGCTAATTCAATTATACACTTAAAGGAGCATATTTAAAATTAAAATATAATTACATTTTTATATATTTATAAATAAATACTTAAAATAATCTGTAAATCTAATTTATAGAACATAAAATAAATGCATAAATTACAGAAGTTTATCTAATGATATAAATGAATAAACAATACAAGGAGGCTATTTATGGCAAAAACAATAGTTGCAGTTTTTAATAACCAGGACGATGCACAAAGGGCAGCAGAGCAAATTAAAGAACAGGGTCTTAGGACAGATGATATTTCAATTGTTGCAAAGGAAAGAAAAGAAAGTAATGGGAATATGACAATGCAGCAAAATGGCGGCGGGGAAAATACAATGGAAATGAAGAATGACAATATATCCAATGGTTTGGTAACAGGAGGGATTTTAGGAGGTGCTGCAGGGCTTCTTATCGGAGCGGGAAGTATGGTTGTTCCGGGTCTTGGAATAATTGCAGCAGCAGGTCCAATAACAGGATTGCTTTCAGGTGCTGTAACAGGAGGAATTGTTGGTAGCCTTATAGACCTAGGTATCCCTGAAGATAAAAGCCAAGAGTATGAAAGAGATGTCAGGGATGGTAAAATATTATTCAGCATGAAGGCTGATGAGGATAAAATAGATGAAATATCCACAATACTGAGAAACAACATGGCAGAGAGTGTTAATAGCTATTAAAAAATACAGGAATCTCTAATTAAATTTTAGGGGTTCCTGTATTTTTTTTTAAAATCCGGCTTACTATCCAACAATACTTCCTAAAAGATCTTCTTAATTTTGCATGAAATTTAAATTAATATGATTGATTTGTATATGATAATTTAATATACTGCAGGAATACTATCTTCCGGCAATTCAATTATTTCAGATGAATCAATAAGTCCTTCGGCTTCCGTATTTTCAAGTACTTTATTTTCAACTACTTTTGTCCCGCGTTTTACAATATGCTGGTAAGGGCTGTATCTGCTGCGGTGTAAAAGTATCCTTTCTGTTTCAACACCGTTTACTTTTACCACTTTATAAGTATCGTAAACATAACCGGGTTTGCCACTTTGGATAACTACAGAAGTTCCCTCTGGCATATTGGGATCATCAATATATTTAACAGGTGCAGGTGTAGAACTTACCTGTACGTTTACAATTTCAATTTTTCTTTCAGGGTATTCATTAGTGCCCACAATTTCAAATTTGACACTGCTGTTTGTCACATAGGCATTAATCTTTATTGGCCAATTGGTGTTGTTTTTAAATTTAAAGTCAAGTTCATTGTAGGAAACAGCCGCATCCTGGCCATATGGGACATAACCTACCGTAAACATATGATTCATTCTATAAACTGTTTCCAGGCCGGAAAAAAGCACAGCATTGTACAGTGTACTTGAAACCTGGCAAATACCTCCACCAACATCAGGTACAATTTTCCCGTTTATATAAACGTTAGCTGATAAATAGCCCCTGTCACTGGTCCTAGGTCCTACCACATCATTAAAGGAAAATATCTCACCGGGACCTAATAACGTGCCGTTGATTACAGAAGAGGACAGCCTTATATTAACGGCTCTGTTAGCATTATTTTGTGAGTCAGTTGAAAAATAACTGGTGTATGATGCAAGTACATCCCTAAACAAGTAGTCCTCTACATTTTCAGTTTTAATTTCAGGTTCTATGAATGTAACAGGCAATTCTCTTTTTACATCATATTCATTTTTTAAATTATCTATAATGTCCGAAAGTTCAGATTTGTCAATTTCTATACCTGTAACATGGGGAACAATTACAACCTCATTGTTTTCAACCTTTGCACCTGCATTTTTTGATTGTCTTATAACCTTATTGTACATATCATCTACATTGGCATCATCTGGATATATTTTTTTAACAGGAACCTCAAAGGGTTTGTTTGAAGCTGTTTTTATAGAATTTTGGATATAGTCAAAAACTTTGTCCTTATCCAAAGCAGTGCCAGGCTTTCCGGTATAAAAATATACTTTGTTTTCTTCTATAATAATATCAGGATTTTCAACTTCAATAAGAGAATTTTTATAAAAATCTTCTATTGAGTCCATAAGTTTTTTTTCGTTAAAGGAAAATTCTAAATCAATAACAATCCCGTTTTTACTAACATTTAAAATATCTTTAATCCTTTTAAATATATTGCCAGTCCGGCCTATATCGTAAGCTTTTTTTACAGCATCCTCCACATTATAGACAACATCAAATTCAGATAAATTAAATTTTTTAGAAAAATCATTATTTGTTAAGGTTATTTCAATTTCACCTATTTTATCAGTATAAATTGAGTTTAAAAGGTGACATCCTTCAGAGTATGTCATTTTTCCTACATGAACATCCTCTATATATATACCTTTGTATATTTTTTTATTAGATAAAATGGCAATGGTGAAAATCAGGGATACAGCTAAAGAAACACCTATAATGGATAATAGTATATATATATATACCTTATTTTTGCCTTTTAGTTTTTGAATTACCGGACTAATCATAAAAAACACCCCGTTACAAAAAATGTTAACGCTATAAGTACTAGTGGTAAATGTCATGCTACAAAATTTTCTATATTTTATACTAAAAATAAAGAAAAAGTAAAGCAAAGTCCATTCACCCTGTTGATTATTCTATAAATATGACAGTAAATTTGTGAGTATGAATTTTGCCCCTGGTACTCTGTATACACAATTCTATTATCTCAATTTTAAAATAAAAAAACAATAGAATTTTTATTACAAATATATTATTATAACTAATAATTGATTTAGTAATTTTTATAAAGGAGAGTTTATTTAATAATGAGTATATTTGTTTTTAGCGATTCCCACGGGATTACTGACGGGATTATTAAGGTATTAAAAAAGAATAAAAACTGTGAATTGGTTATACATTTAGGAGATTTTGCTAAAGATATGGACAGGGTAAAAGAGAATTTTGAAAATTTAAAATATGAAGTAATAAGGGGGAATAATGACTGGGACAGGGATATACCGGCAGAAAAAATCATTGAAGTGATGGGAAAAAAATTTTTTATAACCCATGGTCACCAGTATGGAGTAAAATACGATTATCAAAGAATTATAAATAAGGGGAAAATCTTAAAAGTTGATGCGGTGCTTTTTGGACACACCCATGTTCCTGAGGAAATATTTAGTGACGGGATGCTAGTTTTAAATCCCGGGAGCATAGGACGCCCGGTATATGGGGGTAGTCAAACATATTGTGTTATTGATATAAGGGAAAATAAATTTTGGACTGAATTCAGGCGGGTAAAATAAGAGGTTTTAAATAAAAATTTAAAATAATATGGAAAGTAATGTATAGACCCTGTAGATTTTGATTATACTTGTATTAATGAAGAATGTAAACAGTTTTTAGAAAGCAGAATAAAATAATATAAAAGGATTATTTACAAGTATAAGGTGATCTATATGGGTTTAAATACAGAAAACAACCAAAATATAAAAATTTATAAATACAGTCCCATTGCAAAAATATTTAGTAAATTTTTACCAAAAGCACAAAGTGAAATTGATTATGAAAAAGATGACTTAGACAAAAAAGAACTGATAGAGTGCATAAACAGGGCCCGCAATGACTGGATAAATGCAAACAGGGAATTTGAATATGCACAAAATGATGAAATAGTAGATTACTATACCTATAAAATAAAGGCTTGCCAGGTGAGATATGAGTACTTTTTAAAACTTGCTAAAAGGAAGGGAATAACAATTAACAAGGAATATTTGTAATAAATATTAAAACAAGCATATATACTATAGTGTACGAAAGTGATAATAAACTTAAAAATAATTTTTAAGCGGGGATTAAAATGTCTGTGGATAGTGGTACAGTATTTGCTTATTTGGCGGGAATAATACTTTTATTTTTTTTAGGGAGATTTTTTGCCCTTCCTGTGAGAGTAGCCGGAAAACTGCTATTTAATTCATTAATTGGTGGACTTGTTATATTAGCTATAAATTTTATAGGAAATTTTATAAATTTTAACATAGCATTAAATTTTATTACTGCATTGATAATTGGGGTACTTGGAATACCTGGTTTTATTTTAATCATGGTTCTAAAGAACATCTTTAACGTATAATTTCAACATATATTTAACCGGATTGCTTGACAAAAAATAACTACCTATTTATACTTTTAATCAGTAAAATTAGTAAATTTGGTTTAAATTTAGTTTGGAAAACAATAATTTATCATATAAAGGAGGTTTACCACTATGGGAAAGGTTGTTGAGATAAGATGGCACGGCCGGGGTGGACAAGGTGCTAAAACTGCATCATTGCTCCTTGCAGATGCTGCATTCAATACCGGGAAGTACATACAGGGCTTTCCGGAGTATGGACCTGAGAGAATGGGTGCACCAATTACAGCTTATAACAGGATTAGTGATGAAAGACTGACAATTCACAGTAACATTTATGAGCCTGATTATGTGGTAGTTGTTGATGAAACTCTTTTAGCTTCTGTACCTGTTACCGAAGGTTTGAAAGAAGATGGGGCAATTATTATTAACACCACTAAAACCCCTGATGAAATAAGACCTCTATTGAAAGGATATAATGGAAAAGTATGTACAATAGATGCAAGAACTATTTCTATGGAATCTTTGGGGAGATATTTTCCTAACACCCCAATGCTTGGGGCTGTTGTTAAAGTAAGTAATATAATGGATGAAGAAAAGTTTTTAGAAGATATGGAAGAGTCATTTAGACATAAATTTACTTCCAAGCCTGAAGTTATAGAAGGTAATATGAAGGCTCTAAGAAGGTCAATGCAGGAGGTGAAGGGGTTATGAGTAAAAAAGAGGTAAAAATAATTGGTCCGGATGTCAACTGGAAAGAAATTACCCCGGGTGGTGTTATTGCAGAGCCAGGCAATGCTGAGTATTTTAAAACCGGTGACTGGCGTTCAATGAAACCTGTATGGAAAGAGGAAAAATGCAAACAATGTCTTCTCTGCTACCCCGTTTGTCCGGATACAGCTATATTGGTGAATGAAGAAGGAAAAAGGGTAGATTTTGATTTTGATCACTGCAAAGGCTGTGGCGTATGTGTAGAGGTTTGCCCCTTTAAAGCCATAGACTTTGTAGAGGAAGATTAGAAGGGAGGATTTAAAATGGCTATAAGAGAGAGATTGAGCGGTAATGAAGCGGTTGCAGTTGCAATGAAACAGATAAATCCGGATGTAGTTGCAGCTTTTCCTATAACACCTTCAACGGAAATCCCGCAATACTTTTCCAACTATGTTGCAGATGGCATTGTTGATACAGAGTTTGTTGCCGTTGAGTCTGAACACAGTGCTATGTCAGCATGTGTGGGTGCACAGGCAGCGGGTGGAAGAGCAATGACTGCCACTTCTGCAAACGGTCTTGCACTTATGTGGGAAATTCTTTATGTTGCAGCATGTTCAAGGCTTCCCATAGTTATGGCTTGTGTTAACAGGACCATGTCAGGACCTTTAAATATCCACAATGACCACAGCGATTCAATGGGGGCAAGGGATTCAGGATGGATACAGCTCTATTCTGAAAACAACCAGGAAGCATATGACAATATGCTTATGGCAAACAGAATAGGAGAGCATCCGGATGTAATGCTGCCTGTTATGGTGTGTCAGGACGGTTTTATTACATCCCATGCCATAGAGAATATAGAACTCCTTGAAGATGAAAAAGTTAAAGAATTTGTTGGAGAATACAATCCTAAGTTACATTTATTGGACAAGGATAATCCTATTTCAGTAGGTCCATTGGATTTACAGGCATATACATTTGAACATAAGAGACAGCAGGCGGAGGCAATGAGGAATGCTAAAAGGGTTGTACAGGAAGTTTCAGAAGAATTTTACAAATTAACCGGAAGAAAGTATGGATTGTTTGAAGAATATAAAACTGAAGATGCTGAAGTTGTTACTGTAATTTTAAACTCCACAGCCGGTACGGCAAAATATGTTGTGGATGAGTTAAGAAAAGAGGGTAAAAAAGTAGGATTGATTAAACCAAGGCTATACAGACCTTTCCCAGTTGATGAAATAGCAAATGCACTGTCAAAGTTTAAAGCTGTTGCTGTTTTAGACAAGTCTGACAGCTTTAACGGAGCGGGAGGACCTTTATTTACTGATGTAACAAGTGCATTGTATGCAAAAGGCGTTTTTACACCTAAAGTTGTAAACTACATATATGGTTTAGGTGGAAGAGATGTCAGAACGGATGATATTGAATTTGTATACAACAAAATTTTAGAAATAGCTGCCACAGGTAAAGTGGATTCTGTTTACAATTACCTAGGTGTCAGGGAATAGGAGGTGCAAAAATGGCTTATAATTTAAAGGAAGCGGCAAAAAAACCGGAAAGGTTTACCGGCGGGCATAGAATGTGTGCAGGCTGCGGTGCGCCTGTTGTAGTAAGACAAATTTTAAGGGCATTAAAACCGGAGGACCACGCAGTGGTAGGTTGTGCAACCGGATGTTTGGAGGTTTCAACATTTTTATACCCATATACATCCTGGAAGGATTCTTTTATTCACAATGCTTTTGAAAATGCAGCTGCAACCGTTGCAGGGGCAGAAGCTGCATATCTGGCATTAAAGAGAAAAGGGAAAATTAAACACGACACTAAGTTTATTGCCTTTGGAGGAGACGGGGGGACATATGATATAGGTCTTCAGGCATTGTCAGGTGCAATGGAAAGAGGACATAACATGGTTTATGTGTGCTATGACAATGGTGCATATATGAACACCGGAATTCAAAGATCTTCTGCTACCCCAAGGTTTGCAAATACTACAACATCACCTGCAGGAAAAGTGATACCTGGAAAATCCCAGCCAAGAAAAGATCTAACAGAAATTATGGCAAACCACCACATCCCTTACGTTGCTCAAACAGCTGCAATAGGGAATATGAAAGATCTCTATGAAAAGGCTGAAAAAGCTTTGTACACTGAAGGTCCTGCATTTTTAAATGTTTTAGCCCCATGTCCGAGGGGATGGCAGTACAATACACCTGATCTTATGAAAATTAATAAACTTGCGGTAGAAACATGTTTCTGGCCTTTGTATGAAGTCATTGACGGTAAATATATTATAAACTACAAACCAAAAAACAAACTTCCTGTATCAGAGTTTTTGAAAGTGCAGGGAAGATTTAGACATATGTTTAGACCTGGAAATGAATATATGATAGAAGAAGTACAAAAAGAAGTTGACAGAAGATGGGAGGCACTTTTAAAACTAGCAGGGGAGGAGTAAAAGCTAATTAAATAACAGAAGTTTTGGATAAATTCCGGATATAATATAGTATATAAATTTAGATATTAATGGATATAAATACAAAAGGGAATCCTTATAACAAAAAAAGGATTCCCTTTTGATTAAAACTGGAAAACTGAACCTTAAAAAAGTTAATAAAAAAAACAGTTTATTAAAATGTTTTATTATAACTGTTTTTGTACGGTAGAGTATATGTTGTATATTGTTATAAAACCAGATTTACGAATATAATACAGGCTTATAATACAGAGATTAATTCATTAATGATTTAGGTACTTTAGGCTGATATAAAAAAATCCAACATGCAGTGCTAGCAGATACTATAGATACCACTATAAGAACGGTGGCAAGTACGTTTAATATTTTTTTAAACACCATGGATACCTCCCAATTATAATTTATGTACGTAATAATATTGGCTGTCTAATTTTTATTAATATGAGATTTTAAATTTTGCAGGGCTTCTTTAGCCTCACGGTATTTTTTCTGGGTAATCATATCATATATTAAATCTATGTTCTGTATAAGTTCATTATTATTTAATACATTCTTATTTTTATAATACGAATAAGTATCCCTTACGGCAACAGTCAGGGTAGCAGTAATAAAAAGGGTTATGCATATATTCATTCTTAGCAGGTTATTGCTTGATTCGCTGATATTGTCATTGAATATTAAAACTTTAGCCATAATTATTGTTAAAAACGCTAATGAAAGTATTGAAATCAGGTAAACAGCAATTTGAATATAAAATTCTTTCTTTTTAATATTAGAGTTCTCCATATCAAATACTTTTATATCAAATTTATAAAGAAGAATAATTGTTATAATTTGCATAAAACGTACTGAAAAAACCCAGGGTACTAATTTGGAGTAGTTGTTATATAAATCTGCGGGAGAGGTTATTTCCAATAAATTTTTTAATAAAAGTGACATTGGTATTTCAATAATTAGAATTAGCAAAAACCCAAATACAGACAGGGATATGGCTTCATAAAATCTATATTTTAATACGAATATCAAAAGAAGTGTAAAAAGCAACATAGAAAAAATTGTGATTTCCAGCTCATAATTAAGATATTTTCTGATTATATAGTTTAATGCACTCATAAGCAAAGATATAAATACAACTTTAACGATATTTACAGGAGATTTTAGAATGCTTTTTTTTCCGATAAAAAGAGTGCCGAGAATGAAAACGATAATTTGTTCAGGAAAACTTATTGACATAAAACTAATAAAAGATAGTTTATCCATAATTAAAATCACTCTCCCTTAAAAGGCTTTGATTTAGTATTATAAAATAACTGCTAAATACACTAAATAATTATTCTGTACTATCCCTTTCGCCTACAATTGTTGATATAAGTATTTTTAAAGTATCAGGGCTTATATTGCTTTTTTGGGCTTCCATAGCTGCTTCTATATATGGAAGGTTTTCTTCGGAAATTACAAAATCTTTTACATCCTTTCTGAGTTTATTAAAAAGGACAAAATCCTTATTGCTTTCCTCTATAGTTTGTTTGTCCAGATTACTTCTGTACTTGATTCTTTCTTCTTCTAAAGTTTCCGGTGTATTATACCTGTACCAGAAATCCATGGAAACTTCTGCATATTTACAAAGTATGTTAAGAGTACCTGGAAAAGGTTCTATGTCCCCGTTTAAATAACTTCTTATTTGTGAAGCTTTAATATGATAGCCGGTTTTTATATATATATCTTCAGATAATTTTTCTATGGACATATCCCCTTTTATTAAGTTAATATTGCTTTCAAAAACAGCTAGATTAAAAACTTTACCCTTATCAGAATCTTTATCTAAATAGCCGGCAGTTTTCATCAGCTCTTCATAGGGGTAGTTGTAAGTTTCGGAAATAATCTTAAGAGTCTCAGGTCTTGGATTGGTAGCCTTCCCTGTCCTAGGGTCAACACCTTTCTCAAGAATACTAAGATAAGAATAGCTTATTCCCATTTTGTTAGCTGCTTTTCTCAGCGACCAGTTTTTCTTTATTCTTATTTGCCGGAAAAGGTCACCTAAGTCACTCATTATACCACCCCAGAATTTAGTAAAAAAAATTTAAAAAAACAAATTTAGAATCATTGCCAACCCTGAATTATTTTATAATAGATGTGTAAAAAAATCAAAGTAAAAATCGCAAAAGATATAAATTTGATATAAAAGAATAATATAGACAAAAAGTAATAATAATATATCAGTACTTAAAAATTATTATATTATTGACAAATTTAACATGATAGTATAATATTACATACAGATGATAATGATTAAATATGGATTCTTATAAATAAACAGGAATTTGTTAAAAAATAACCCATGCCAATTTGATATAAAAATATGCAAAACAGATAATTTGAGATGATACATGTTTTTTTAATAAATACATATTTTTTAGAAGGGAGATAACTTAAAATGGATTATATGAAATATAAACTAATCAGGGAATCAATCAGGTTTATCGAGTTATGCCAGATGCATGTGTTGGAAAACAGAATGGAAATCAAGATGTATGATGCCATGACCAATATAAAAATCAACTTTCTAAAAGATATGATGGAAGAAGAAAAAACAAACACTTTTTTAAAAGGCAGGTTTTTTAACAAGATAAATGATTTATTGAGGATAGATTCTTTTATTCATTCTTGCTACTGCTCAAAAAAAGCAAATGTATAAGCGTAAAAAATAAATATTGTAATAAATTGCCATAATATAAAAAGCTATTATAAAAAAGTGAGGGGTTTTCCCCCTCTTTTTATTTTCCCTAAATTAAAACACATCTTTAATTCTATAGTTTAGAAGACATGAATATAATTGTTTGTAGATTTAATTGTTTCAGTCTGGAGGTTACTTAAATATGCAGGAAACTGAAAAGCAACTATCCAATAGCTATGGATTTGAAATTAAAATGCTGTATAATTACAAAAACAGTTTTATTGCGGAAACCGGGGTTGGGAAAAAAATCATAAAAAAAATGAGCATTTCACCTGAAAGAGTGTTGTTTATACATGGTGCAAAAGAACATTTACACCAAAACAACTTTACAAACATTGACAGATATATATGTACAGAGGAAGGAATGCCTTATGCCATCATAAATGGTGCTTTTTATACAATGACAAACTTAATAAGCGGGAGGGAGTGTAATTTTGATTTAAGAGAGGATGTCGTAGAAGCCTCTAAAACCCTTGCAAAACTTCACAAGGCATCTAAGGGGTATATTCCTCCCCCGGGGTCTGCAAAAAGAAGTGAATTAGGAAAACTTCCCAAATACTATAAAAAAAGATTAGATGAGATAAAAAGGGCAAAAAAAATAGCCCAAAGGGAAAAAGGAACAGTTGATTATTTGATTCTCAAATACATAGATTATTTTTATGAAATGGGAGAAGATGCTTTAAACAGAATATATACATCAAAATATGATATGCTTGTGGAAAAAGCAAGAAATGAAAAAAAATTTTGTCACCGGGACTATTCATACTGCAATATAATATGTGACGATGATAAAATGTCGGTGATAAATTTTGACTACTGCAGTTATGAGCTTAAGATGTATGATATAGCTAATTTTTTAAGAAGAAAAATGAGAAAGTGCGACTGGGATGTGGATGAAGCAAAGGTTATAATGGATTCTTACTGCTCCATTGAACCTATAAGTAAAGATGAGTTTTTGATTTTATATTTAATGCTGCAGTTTCCCCACAAATTCTGGAGAGTGATAAATAAGTACTACAACAGCAAAAGAACCTGGAGGGGAAAAAAATTCTTAAAAAGGTGCGAGGAAGTAATAGAGGAAATAAAACACCATGAAAGATTTTTAAAAGAATTTAAATTGCTTTTTTAAGGCTTTTAAAGCTAAAGGAGCTTTGCCCCTCTAGCTTTAGCATTAATGATTTTAAAACAGCCCGTAAATGGTTCCGGATTTGTCAATATCTATTTTTTCCGCAGCCGGTGATTTAGGAAGTCCGGGCATGGTCATAATGTTGCCTGTAATTGCAACAATAAATCCGGCACCGGAAGATAATTTAACTTCCCGAATTGTTATTTTAAACCCTTCAGGCCGTCCTAAAAGGGCAGGATTGTCAGATAGAGAGTACTGGGTTTTTGCCATGCATATCGGAAGCTTGTCCATTCCAAGGCTTTCTATTTTTTCAATAGCCTTTAGGGCAGAAGGCATATAATCTACCCCTGAAGCACCATAGATTTCCTTGGAAATTATCTCAATTTTTTCTTTAATTTTAAGATTTTCATCATAGAGAGGTTTAAAATCTGATTTGGTTGTGTTTGTAATGTCAACAATTTTTTGTGCCAAATCCCTTCCTCCCTCACCACCCTTGGTGAAGACTTCTGAAATTGCACATTCCACGTTCATACTTTTGCATCCTTCTTTAATATATTCTATTTCTTCGTCTGTATCGGTATGAAAGAGATTTATGGCAACCACGACAGGAACACCAAATTTACGTATGTTTTCTAAATGCTTTTCAACATTGGCAAAGCCCATTTCCAGTGCTTTAATATTAGGGGCGTCTAAATTGTTTTTATCCACCCCGCCATTATATTTAATAGCCCTTATTGTGGCAACTAAAACGGCGGCATCAGGTTTTAACCCTGCATACCTGCACTTAATGTTAAAAAACTTTTCTGCACCTAAATCTGCACCAAATCCTGCTTCAGTAATACAGTAATCAGCAAGTTTTAACCCTAGTTTTGTTGCCACCACGCTGTTGCACCCGTGGGCAATGTTGGCAAAGGGACCGCCGTGTACTAAGGCAGGAGTGTTTTCAAGGGTCTGAACCAAATTAGGTTTAATGGCATCCTTTAAAAGAAGAGCCATGGCGCCGTTGACTTTTAAATCCCTGGCATACACAGGGGCACCTTCATAGGTGTATCCTATTATAATTTTTCCCAAACGCTCTTTTAAATCCTCAATATCTTCAGAAAGGCACAGAATTGCCATTATTTCCGATGCAACTGTTATTAAAAACCCGTCTTCCCTTGGGATTCCGTTTTTCTTTCCTCCAAGCCCTGTTACAATGTTTCTAAGAGCCCTGTCGTTCATATCTATTGCTCTTTTCCATATAATTTGTGTTGGATCTATCCCAAGGCTGTTTCCTTGATGTATGTGGTTGTCAATGGCAGCTGAAAGTAAATTGTTTGCACAAGTTAATGCATGCATGTCCCCGGTAAAGTGAAGGTTAATGTCTTCCATTGGAACCACCTGGGAATATCCTCCGCCAGCGGCACCCCCCTTTACTCCCATTACAGGTCCTAAAGAAGGCTCCCTTAAAGCAATAATTGCTTTATGTCCCAACTTGCTCATTGCCTGACCTATGCCGACTGTGGTAGTGGTTTTTCCTTCACCTGCCGGAGTTGGGTTTATGGCAGTTACAAGAATAAGTTTACCGTCCTTATTTTTGCACACCCTTTTCCAAAGTTCAGGTGATAATTTAGCCTTATATTTTCCATAAAGCTCTAATTCATCTTCTAAAATATCCAAATCACCGGCTACCTGGGTAATTGGCTTCATTTCACAGGATTGTGCTATTTGTATATCTGTAAGCATAACTTACCTCCTTAGGCAATTAAACTATAAAAACATAGTATTATTATACCTTTTATCCTTGTTTTTTTTCAACATATATTCACATACAAACACATATAAACATATTATGTATAATAAGGGATGTTATATTTTAAGGGTGATTAAAATGGCACTTAAAATCGGTGATATTGTTTCCAGGAAATCCTACGGCTCTGATATATTATTTGAAGTAGTTGACATAAAGAGGAAAGGGAATAAAAAAATAGCATTACTTAACGGTCTTTTCTTCAGGTTAGAAGCTGATGCTCCTGAAACTGATCTTGTTATTTACAAAAAACAATCCATACAGAAAAAGGTATTATTGTAATTATAGAAGCAGTAAAAAGTAAAATAATTACATGAATCAAAAGTTTATATTCAATAGAAACAAAAGTTAAATATAGGAATGAATTTCTTATAAAACCTTAAAACATAAAATAAGTATTAAATTTTATATCAATACAATATGTTGCACAAACAACACTAAATATTGTCCGTGAATGTTTTGTAAGGGCTATATTTAGTGTAATCCAGTAATATCAAATGATTGTGAAAAAAACTACAAACAAAAAACACTTGACACAACTAAAAAATACTTGTTATAATATATTATTTTTTTGACAAGCTGAATTGTATATGATATAATTATCTTATTACAGAAGACGAGGTGATGGACAAATGGAAAACAACAGCCTTTTCCAAATAAAGAAGGACATAGAAACCTGCGTTGGTCAGAAAGTTCAGCTGAAGGCTAATAAAGGCAGGAAGAAAGCCTTCATAAAAGAGGGAATACTGGAAAACACCTATCCTAGCATATTTGTAGTGAGATTTGAGAATGAATATGAAGCTACAAGAAGAGTATCTTTCAGTTATACTGACGTACTTACTAAAGCAGTTGAAATCGTGGTATGCAAAGACAATAGAAAAATATGTGCCAGCTAGGTGTAAGTATTTCAGTTGTATTTGGTTTTAAAGTTGTAATTTATTTGTAAAATGTATAGGGGACGTAAAAAGTTTTTTAAATAAAAAAATCAGGTATATACCTGATTTTTTTATTTTTTTAGAATATTTACTACGTCTTGTCAATATATATTAATAAGTCTAGTACAAAATCAAAGGTGAAATGACAACAGCCTTATGATCACCAGAAAATAGGAGGAATATAAAATGTCTCTTGAACTTGTTAGAGAATCTGCAAAAATAAATTATACAAAAGGTGAACAATCATCCCAGACAATTATTGAACATGATATAATCGTACCGGATATAAATCCCGATGTTTTGCGTATTCTAGTTTTAGACGGGGAAGTTATAGAAAAAAAATCAGAAGTACTGCAAGACAAAGTTTCGGTAAGAGGGGTTGTGAGGTATAAAATATTATATGTCTCTGATGACAAGGATCAGTCAATAAAAAGCATAAATACTTCATATGAGTTCAGCCATATTTTTGATATGGAAAATTCCAATTCTAAAATGAATGTAAGGGTTAAGGGGGATATAGAGCATATTGACTATGAAATTTTAAACAGCAGGAAAATAAATGTAAAGACAATTGTAAAATTAAAAGCAAAAGTATTTAGTGAAACAGAGCAAAGTTTTGTAAGTGAATTAAAAGGCATAGAAGATTTACAGGTGCTTAGAAAAAATGTGGATATATACTTCTACTTAGGGGAAAATACAGCAAATTATACATTGGATGAAGCTTTAGAAATACCATCTGGAAAGCCCTCAATAAAAGAAATATTAAGGACAGATGTAAAAATCACCGGCAAGGACTACAAAATAGCAGATAACAAAATAATTGCAAAAGGTGATATAAACATACTCACCCTTTATATTGGAGATACAGAAGAAAGAAGTATTGAATTTATGGAACATGAGATGTCCTTTACTCAATCCCTGGATTTTCAGGGGATAGATGAAGATTCGGAATGTGAAATTGACTATAAAATTGAGGACTTTTTCTTTAGTCCTGAGGAGGATAGTGAGGGGGAGCTTAGGATATTAAAAAGTGAAGTAAGGGTTTCTATATGGGCTCAGGCAAGGAGCAAGAAAAACATGGAAGTTATATCCGATGCATATAGCATGAGATCAAAAATAGACTTTGAAACCCGGTTATTTAAGACAAACAAGGTTGCGTGCCAGGATAAAAGCCAGGTGATATTAAAGGAAATTGTAAAGATAAATGGGGAAAGCCCAAGTATTTTAGAAGTGTTTAATGTATTATCCAAATCTGATTTATTTGAAAGCACCATTTCAGGGAACAGGGTGACTATAGAAGGAAGCTTAAATACCGGCATACTATATGTTGCAAATAACAAAGAACAGCCTCTTTTTTGTCACTACAGCGGAATACCCTTTAAACACACCGTTGAGCTGGATGATGTAAGGGAAGGAATGGATTGCGAAGTGGATTTGGAAGTGGAACATTGTAATTTTAGCGTGGTTTCAGAAAATGAAGTTGAGATAAGGGCAATTATAAATGTTAATACAAAGGTATTGGATGAAATTGAGTATACCTTAATAACTGAGGCTTTTGAAAGTGAAGATAGGGCAGATACTAAAGATTTTGCAAGTCTTACAATATATTTTTCACAGCCGGGGGATGATTTGTGGAAAGTTGCAAAAAAATATTTAACCACCGTTGAAGATGTAAAAAAATTTAACAAAATAGAGGAAGAAAGTCTGGAGGAAGGAAAACAAATTATCATCCCAAGAAAAATATGACGGAAAATTTTAAAACCCTGCTTATAAAAGGCAGGGTTTTAAGCTGGATATTTTCCCGTTGTTGAAAAAGAAACTTATATTGTATATAATTATAAAAGTATACACAGAAAATAAAAACATATGAAGCAAAAACTAATTAACAGGAAAAATGATGAAAATGAATAACATACTTTTAAAAGCAAATGCTAAAATAAACTTATCTCTTGATGTACTAGGAAAAAGAGACGACGGGTATCATGAAGTAAAAATGATTATGCAGTCAATAAACCTTCATGATGATGTATACATTGAAATTACAGATGACTATACAGATGACGGGATCTATATAAGCTGCAATAAGCCTTGGATTCCTACCGGAAGTGGTAATATTGCGTACAAGGCTGCAAAACTTATTAAAAAAAAATATGAAATTAAAAAAGGCATTAAAATAAAAATAATTAAAAACATCCCTGTTTCAGCAGGGCTTGCCGGAGGAAGTACAGATGCGGCAGCTGTTATTAAGGGAATTAACAAATTGTTTTCCCTTAATTTAGATAATAAAGAGATGATGGAGCTGGGCAAAACCATTGGGGCAGATGTTCCCTTTTGTATAACGGGAGGGACCGTGCTTTCAGAAGGAATAGGTGAAGTATTGACACCTGTCAGGTCTTTTAGAAATGTGAATATTGTCCTTGTTAAACCTAAGGTTTCTGTGTCAACAGCCTGGGTTTACAAAAACCTGGATTTAAACAATATATCAGAAAGACCGGACATTCCACTGATTTTAGATGCCATTGAAAGGGAAGATATTGGGTGTGTAGCAAAAAACATGAAAAATGTACTGGAGGCAGTTACCGCAAAAAAACACCAGGTTATTGAAGAAATCAAAGAAAAGCTTATAAACTTTGGAGCCTTAGGCAGCATGATGAGCGGAAGCGGTCCTACGGTTTTTGGAATATTTGAAAACAAGGAAAAGGCTCGCTTGGCATACGTGAAAATGAAAAATAGCAAATGTGAATGTTTTATGGCGGAAACACTATGTGAGGAGATGTAGTATTATGGCGGGTAAACTTTCAAAAGTAAATCTTAACGATTACAAACCTTTGAGGGAAGTTATTTTTAATACACTAAAAGAAGCTATCATTTCAGGAGAGCTAAAGCCGGGAGAACGCTTAATGGAGGTTAAGCTGGCAGAGAAAATGGGAGTCAGTCGTACACCAGTAAGAGAGGCCATCAGGAAGTTGGAGCTGGATGGTCTAGTTGAAATGCTGCCTAGAAAAGGTGCCCATGTGGCGGAGCTATCTGTCAAAAACATAATGGATGTTTTAGAGGTACGTGCTTCCCTTGATGGTCTTGCTACTTCTCTTGCTGCCGAAAGGATAACAGATGAGGAAATAAAAAGTTTAGGTCAGATTCTTTCTCAGTTTAAATCTTATGCAGAAAAAGATAATTTACAGGGAACTATAAAAAAAGATGTTGAGTTTCATGACTTAATTTATAGTGCTTCAAGAAATGATAAACTCATTCAAATTGCGTGTAAACTAAGGGAACAGATTCAAAGATTCAGGGTTATATACCTGAAGGACTACAGCAGCCATGAGGTTTTAATTAAAGAGCATCAGGATATATATGATGCCATTTCAAAAAGGGATGGGGAACAGGCCCGGATTTTTGCACAAAAGCACATAAAAAAGCAGGAAGAAAATATTATTAAGGCTCTGAAAAAAATAAATGGGAAAGAGACTAAGTAATACATTGTTTAGTATTTTAGATTGAGAAGGGGAAAGTATGATAAACACAATAATTTTGGCAGGATCACAATCTGATGAAAGCTGGAGCGGCTATAAAAATAAATGCCTTATAGAGATTAACAAAAAGACATTAATAGAATATGTAATAGATGCATTGAGAAATGCTAATGATATAGGAAAAATAGTAGTTGTGGGTCCTAAAGAAGATATAGCAGGTGCTGTTATGGGGAAAGTTGATGATATAATAGATTCAGAGGGTTCAATTGTTGAAAACCTTATGAAAGGTATAAGATATTTTGATAAAGACGAGCATTTATTGGTTTGTACTGCTGATATTCCTTTGATAACACCTGCTACAATAAATGATTTTGTAAGTAAGTGTAAAGAAACAAAGGGGGATTTTTGCTACCCTGTGGTTGAAAAATCCCTTAATGTAAAACTGTATCCTGAATTGGAGAGAACCTATGTAAAAGTGAAAGAAGGAACTTTTACAGGGGGGAATATTGTTTATATTAAATCCTCAGTTATACAATCTTCCCTGCCTTTAATTGAAAAGATGGTAAACTACAGAAAGAGCCCTCTTAAAATGGCACGGGTATTTGGTTTTTGGTTTTTTGTAAAATTACTGCTGGGAAGATTGTCCATAGAAGATGCAGAAAAGAAAGTTTTTAATATTTTAAATATAAAGGCAAAATGTATAATTTCAGAACACCCTGAAATAGCAAATGATGTTGATAAATTAAGCGATGTAATTGTTGTGAATGCCCATCTCAGTAAATAAGGCGATATAATTAAGTGAATAAATTTAACAAGTAAAGTAGTTTAATGAGTGAGACAATTTAAGTAAAAATAAAAGTGCAGATTATTAATTTCCTGCACTTTTATCTTTTAAAAGTATTTTTTACAAAACTTCATAGCCCATTTTTGATATATGATTTTTGATTTCTTCAGGGCTTATGTCAGAAGGATTGTATTCCACTTTAAGTTGCTGGCTTTTTAAGTCAACTGATGAATTGGTAACGCCTTTTAGTCCTTTTACATTTTCTTGAATCTTATCAGAACATGCACCACATGAAAGGGTGGGAACATTAAAAGCCACCGTCTCCATAAAAAACCTCCTTATGCTGTTTTTAAATACCCTTTTTATTATTCGCTTTAAATATTCAAAACATGTATTAAAAATAAACAAAGACAAGGGTATCAATTACAATAATTTACATTGATATGAATGGTAAGTATGGTAAAATAGAAAATAAATTATTTAATTTTTTTATCAGGAGGTTTAGGCCAGAAAACATTCTTAGTTTTCTGTGCTTTATTAGTTTATGTGGTACGATAAATTTTTAAGCATATACAAAGCGGGGATATCCCATGAATTTATTCTCTATTTTAATATAAGGGATGTTGTTGATAATTACAGGTATATTGATAGGTACATTTATGAGGAGTTTATAAAATGCAGGAACTTTTCCATTGTAGCATTTTATGACATATCTAAGGGATTGACTTTTTTAGAACCTGAAATGGAATGGGAATTTAATAAAATCACTTTAAATGCGGTAAAAGACTCCATGCATGCAATGCCCTCTAAATTGTTTTATTATATTGACATGGCATTAAAGGGCACAAAAATGGCTTTATTTATAGACCATGTGGAAAAAATAATACCATCAGGTGATGTGGCATCAATGTCCCTTGAAGAGAGAACAGCCCTTATCTGGATATGTGAATGGTCAAACAGCGCCAAAATATCCTCCGTGGGAAGCACGATATTTATGCTGGCAAACACCCTGGCTGAGGTAAACAGCGAAGTGTTAAAGTCAGCATACAGAATAGAACCTATACTGGTGGAACTTCCCAATGAACGGGAGAGGGCAGAGTACATACAATATCTTTTAAAGGACAATAGTGTTGCCATGGATATTTCTGTACATGACTTTGCAAAGTTGTCTTCCGGGCTTAGCAAAAAAGCCATAAAAGATATAAAGCTTAAATCTGAAGCAGAAGGTGTGCCTATAAGCTTTGAATTTATCAAAGAAAAAAAGCACTCTGTTTTAAAGAAGGAATACGGGGATGTATTGGAATTTATTTATCCTGAAATAGGATTTGAAGATATAGGAGGAATGGAAAAGGCAAAAAACTATCTTTTAAAAAATGTTGTTGAACCTGTTAGAAAAGGTGATTTAAGAAGGGTTCCAATGGGCATACTTTTGTGTGGTCCTTCAGGGACGGGGAAAACTCTTTTGGTTAATGCATTGGCAAAGTCCAGCGGTTTTAACTGTGTAAAAATAGATATGTCCAGGATACTGGGACAGTACGTGGGTGAGAGTGAAAAAAACTTTAAAAAGTGCCTTTTAGGCGCCCAATCCCAGGAACCGGTGATAGTTTTTGTTGATGAGATAGACACTGTTTTTAGAAGAGGAGAAAGGGACGACAGTGGGGTGGGCAGAAATATTTTCAATGAATTTTTGCAGTTTACCGGCAATACAAATAATAGAGGTAAAGTAATTTTTATTGCGGCAACAAACAGGCCGGATCTTTTAGATGCAGCCCTAAAAAGAGCGGGAAGATTTGATAAAAAAATACCGGTTTTATTACCGGAGGAAGATGAGAGGGCTGAAATATTTAAAATAATTATAAAAAAATATGGATTTAGCACCAGCATAGAAGACTTTTCCCCTTTTGCAAAAGAGACGGAAAATTATACAGGAGCAGAAATTGAAGCAGTTGTGAGAAAAGCCTATGAGATAGCAAATGAGGAAAACATTGAAGGGGGAACAATTACAGAGGATGTGCTGAAAGAAGCTGTAATGCGTCTAAGACCAAGTACCCAGCAGGTGGAATTTATGACTATGTTGGCTATAAAAGAATGTGATGACAAAGATTTACTCCCTGAAAGGTACAAGGATTTATTAGATGACAAAAAATAATTTGCTATTTACAAAGACCAACATTTATTATAAATTAATGAATAGTAAGAACTATTCTTAAGGAGGAGCACATATGGGTTTTTTCAGCAGATTAGGAAGTATGATAAGAGGCTTCTTTGGAAGGCTGTTGGGAGGATTAGAAGAAAATAATCCTGACCTCTTATTTGAAGATATAAAAAATCAAATAAAGAAGGCAAGAAAAGAAGCTGAACAGCAAGTAATAGAAATTAAAACAAATGCAGAGCTTATAAAAATAGAAATGAGAAATGCAGAAAAAAATTTAGCTGATGTCAGGGCAAGGATAGAGGCTGCAAAAAGACAGGGAGACAAAGAGCTATTAATAGAACTTCTTATGCATGAAGAAGAGTATCAGACTGTATATGAAACCCATAAGGCTACTCACGATAATGCCATGAAAGAAGTTGAGGCAATATGGGAAAACTACAAAGTGTTTGAATCTGAAATGAATGCAAAGCTAAATGAATTAAAGACTTTAAAGACCCAGGAAAAGATGGCAAAATTAAGGGAAAACATAAATACCGTCAATGCAAAGTATGCATCTAAAAACAACAGAATCAGAAATATAAATGAGAATATGGACAGAGCAAGGGAAATTGTCAATAGAAAGATTGCAAGGGCAAATGCTGTTGAAAGTCTTAATGAAAGTAATATAGATATGAAATTAAAAAAATTAGACTTAAATTCTGCCCGTGAAAGGGCAAGGGTAAGGGCAGAGGCCATGCTAAGCGGCGCCGATGGCGGCTTTGAAGTAAAGGAGAAAATAGAGAACAAAAAGGTAAATCTTAAGAAAAACCAGTAATTTAAGAAAAATCGGCAAGCATTTATTATCAAAAACAAGGGTTGCAGGTAATTTATTATGAAGTTTAAATTGTTTATAAGTTCACTACTTAATGGCAGAAATATAGGGACTCTTATAATTCTTTTAATGTTTTCAGGAATGGCAAGTGAAAGCAGGGGAGACCTGTTGTTTCTTCCCTTAAGTGCTGCATCTTTTGCTGTGTATTCAGGGCTAGTGATTCAAAGTTTTACCAGCAAGAAATTTCAAGAAAAATTCATTAGCAAAATGAAGCACAGGAATATAAAAAAGCTGGACAGGACATGTATAACACTAGCGGATGATGCAAAGAGATACACAAATGCAGCCTATTACAAAAAGCTGCGTTTAATTATGGATGATAAAAATGAAATAATGAAACTTTATTACAAAGAGGGTCCGAACTTTTTAAATGAGAAGATAACGGAAAAAGCCCTGGATTTGGTTATTTCATATATAAAACTTTTAAAAAGCTTTTGTATAAGGTATAAAGAGCTTAATTCAGTAGATGTAAAACCGGTACAGGAGAGAATTGCAAAAAACTCCCGAAAACTAAATTTCACCAGTGACCCGAAAATACGTGAAAATATAAAAAAAATAATTGAAATGGATGAAAAAATATTGTCCAGGTTAAAAGAGGAAAAATTAAATTTAGAAAGAATAGACACCCGTCTTGATTATATAAAGAGTACAGTGTATATGTTAAAACAGCAATTAAATTTAAAGCTCGGAACAGAGGAAGAGCTTTTAGAAAAAATTGAAGGGGCTGTAAATGAGGCTATTGCCCTTGAGAGTGTCTTGGATGAAAGAAATAAAAGGAGAATTAAAATTTAATGGACAAATACTTAGGATGGTTTTGGTGGTTGGAATGGTTGGTGTAAGAAAAAAAGTAATTTTAATAATATCTGTTTTATTAATTTCTTTTTTATTTGTATCCTGTGCAAAAAAACCTGATACCGGTGAAACACTAATTGAAATAGATGAGGCATATTATAAAGACAAGGCAGTTGTAATAAGTACGGTGGCAGATATTTTTAAAGAAACTGATTTTACATCCCAACGACTTACCCAGGCACTATTTAATCAGGAAGTTACCGTTCTTGGAAGTGAGGGTGGGTGGTCTAAAGTCAAAGTGTCTGACGGCCATATTGGCTGGATCAGGACAAAGAGCATAGATGAAAACTGCAGGAGTATAATGAAGGAGCTCTACCAAGACAGGGTTGTGGTTACAGGGAAGACAAAGAAAATTCTTGACAAGCCGGAGGGCAGGGTTACGGTAAAGGATGTGGTAATGGGCACTGAGCTCTACATATTGAGTGTAAAGGACAATTATTATGAAGTGGCCTTGCCTAAAAACACCACCGGATGGATTGAAAGGAAAGATACAATTGTGGTGCCTGCTAAAGAGCCAATACCAAAGACTTCTGGTAAAGATTTAGCTGCTACCGTTAAAAAGTATTTAAATACCCCCTATCTTTCCGGTGGGATCAGCACATGGGAAGGGATAGATTCCGCAGGTCTTTTGTACATATGCTGCAAAATAAACGGTTTTGAATTTATAAAAGAAGACTTTTTTGACTATCATAATTTTAAAGGTAAAGATATTAATATAGAGGATATTGAGCCGGGGGATTTGGTTTTTTTAAATAACGGAAAGGATTTAGAAAAAGTTTTTGATGTTGGTATTTATACCGGGGAAAATCAATTTATCTATGTCAGTAAATCTGCAGGGGTTGTGGCGGATTCCATACAAAGTGAAAAATTTCAAAACAACCTGATAGGTATAAAAAGAGTATTTGATTCAGTTGATTCAGGCAGTGCATCAGAGCAACCCTTCAATTAAATTAACTATATTTTTTGCTGAATAAGGGGTGGAAAGAGTTTTAGCCATCTCCTTCATATGCCGGAACCTTGTTTGGTTGTCTACTGTCTGGCATAAAATATTTTCTATATCGTCATTTTTAGAAATGGTTACTGCAGCTCCGGAAGTTACAAGAAATTTTGCATTTCTCTCTTCCTGGCCGGGTATGGGTGAATTTATAAACATGGGAAGTTCTTTTACAAGGGCTTCTGATATAGTCATACCACCGGGTTTAGTCACGAGAATATCTGCTGCATCCATAAGAGTGGAAATGTTATCTGCATATCCTAATATTCTAACCTTTTTATTTTTAAATGAGAGGGAAATTTTTTCAAGTCTCTTTTTAAGCTGTTTATTTTTCCCGCATACGGCAATTAACTGCATTTCCCTGGAACACTTTCCAAAGCCTCTAAAAGCACTTTCTAAATTTCCATATCCTAAACTTCCACCCATAATAAGAACGGTAAATTTGTCCTCTAAGGACAGTTCTTTTCTTGCCAAAGACTTTTCCTTTTTCTCTAAAAAAATTTGTGAAACAGGTACCCCGTATGAAAATATAGTTTTTCTTGGAATGCCGCATCGTATCATGTCCTCTTTTATATAATCATGCCCTACTATAAAAGCTTCAATATTTTTGTGAAACCACAGGGGATGATTTACATAGTCAGTTAAAATTGCAACGGCAGGTGTGGAAATTTTATTTTCTTTTTTTAAATAAGAAACCATCTTAAGGGGGAAAGGATGTGTGCACACTATAACAGAGGGGTTAAACTCTTTAACCAGCCTTTCTATTTTAGGTGACAGCATAATATTCATGATATTGCTTAGTTTATTTAAAATTTCTTTATACTCGGACAAACTATACAGTTTTCCGTACAGCCGGGGTTTTAGTTTTATCATTTTTAAATATCCGTCCACAATAACTTTATGTGCTAAAGGGTTTATATATTTAAAAGTATCCACAATTATATTTTTTGAATGAGGATATTTTTTTTCCACATATTCTTTTAAGGCATAGGCAGCTTTTAAATGTCCCGCTCCCATTGATATTGATAAAAACAAAATATCCATAAATACACCCCGCAAGTAAATTTATTTAAAACTGATATTTTTATATAGTTATTATTTAGCGGAAATGTCAATGTTATACCATTGGTAAACAGCATTTCGGAATGGTGAATATTTTTTATAAAAAAACAAAAAATAGCTTAAAAGCATATATGGAAAGGAGAGATTATTTGAAAAAAATTAAAATACTAATTGTACTTATTGTTATTTTTTCCATTGCAGTACCCTTGTACTTTGGAGGAAAGGGTTTTATTTCTCCTATTTTAAATAAATCAAGCATTGGGGAGGTATTTGCCAAAGGAAATTCCATCAGGGACGAGGAGCTTATTGCCAGGGCAATTAATGGGGAGGCCAGGGGAGAGCCCTATGAAGGCCAGGTTGCCGTTGGGGCGGTTATTTTAAACAGGGTAAAGGATCCCAGGTTTCCCAATACCATAGCGGGAGTTATTTACCAGCCCATGGCATTTACAGCAGTATCAGACGGGCAGATTAATGTGCCTATAGACCCGGATTCAACTGTTTTAAAGGCGGCAAGGGATGCCTTAAACGGATGGGATCCTACAAACGGATGTGTGTATTATTGGAATCCGGAAACCTCAACTAGCGACTGGATTTGGAGCAGAACAATTGTAAAGAAAATAGGAAAGCATAATTTTGGAAAATAGGGGTAAAGAAAAGCAAGATACAAAGAGAAGCAGGAATAAAGAAAAACATAATTAAAAGAAAACAAAATTAATGGAAATGAAATTAAAAGAAATGAATTGAAAAAGTAAAACCGGAGGTGTAATTTTGAGTATCAGAGGGAAGCTAAAAGACTTTAAAAACAGGCTGTCAGACAGAAAGATGTACACCATTACAATTGTAGCACTGGCGTTGGTTGCAGCGTGGGGTATGTATCAGTACAGAAATGCGGCAAATTTGCGCCAAGAGCTGGACAATCAATACAACAGAGCCTTTTATGAAATGGTTGGATATGTGGATAATGTACAGGCACTATTGATAAAATCCCTTATAACCTCTACACCAAATGCCACTGCAACAACTATGCAGGAAGCCTGGAGGCAGGCAAATTTAGCACAGGCAAATTTGGGACAGCTGCCTGTTTCACAGCATGCATTGGCAAATACAGCCAAGTTTTTAGCTCAAGTAGGGGATTTGGCCTATTCAATAAATCACAAGAATATGGAAGGAAAAAATTTAGATGAAAAAGAATACAAAATGATAGAACAGCTTCATGGTTATGCAGAATCCTTAAATAAAAGCTTAAATGATTTGCAAAGTCAAATTTCTTCAGGAAGAATAAAATGGGGGGAGCTTAGGGAGAAAGGCACTCCTTTGTTTAAAAGGACTTCCAGTGAAATGCCCAAAGAGCAGTTTGAAAATATAGATAAGACATTTGTAGACTACCCCACTCTTATTTATGACGGACCTTTTTCTGACCACTTGACAAAAATTGAGCCTAAAGGTCTTACAGGAGAAGATTTAAACCAGGATGAGGCAAAGGAATATGTCATTAAATTTTTTGGAAAGGATAAAGTGGAAAGAGTAGACACAGTGGGAAAAAATGATAATTCAGATATTAAGACATATACCTATAATGTTGTATTTAAAGATGGTTCAGAGGATGATATTGCCACTGTGGATGTTACCCAAAAAGGTGGACATGTGCTCTGGATGCTCCGCAACAGGGACACAGGACAGGAGACGGTAGATATTGACAAGGCAAAGGAGCTTGGTAAAAAGTTTCTGGAAGAAAGAGGGTATAAGGGAATGGTAGACACCTATTACTTAAAAGAAGACGGCACAGCTACCATAAATTATGCCTACCAGCAGGAAGGAGTAACTATATACCCGGACCTTATTAAAGTAAAAATTGCCTTAGACAACGGTGAAATAGTGGGTTTTGAAAGTAAAGGATACCTCTATGCGCATACAGAAAGAAATATACCTGAACCTAAAATAACTGAAGAAGAAGCAAGAAGTATGATTGGGGACAGGATGGAGATAGTAAGCTCAGGTCTTGCAATTATACCTACAGATTACAAAACCGAGCTATTTACCTATGAGTTTAAAGGAAAATTAAATGATAGGGATTTTATTGTATATATTAATGCAGAGACAGGGAAAGAGGAGAAAATTTTAATGATAGTGGATACTCCTAACGGAATATTGACTATGTAAGAAATAAAACAGACTTTTTTAAAAATAATATAAATATATATATATATATATAAATTTAATCCATTGCTTAAAGATATAAGTGCTTCAGGTGTAAATAAAAAACTTTGCCTGAAGCATTTTTATGAAAAAATTTGAAAAAAGGTCATTAAAAATGGTATAATATTATAAAATTAAAAATAAGTTTAAGAAGTAAAGATATAGCTCATTAACTATAAGTAAAGAAATGAGAGGCATTAGCTATGGAAAAAAGGTATTATGCAAGAGAATCTGAAAGCCTTAAGCTTATCCATGTAGGTACACTGTATTCCATATGTGTAATTTTGTTTTTATTAGCAAATAAATTGTTTATAAACTTAAATTTTTATGTAGCAAATTTAACCATCCAATTTGCATTTATACTGCTTCCAGCAGCTTTATTTCTGGTTTTATTTAAATTTGATGTAAAAAAAATACTTAGATTAAATAAAATCAAATTTAAAACACTCATTATAATATTTTTTCTCATGGTATCTTCAATGCCTTTAGCCGGTGTATTCAATCTTTTAAACCAATATTTAGTCAAGGTGATTTTTGGGGAAGTTGAATTATTAGATATTCCAATAGAAAATACTTTGCCTGGTGTAATGCTGGTTTTTTTTCTTGTAGGTATTGCAGCGGGAATTTGTGAAGAAGTTCTTTTCAGGGGGATAATTCAAAGAGGTTTTGAAAGGTATGGGGTTAAAAAAGCCATTATAATTACTGCGCTGCTTTTTGGATTAATGCATTTTGATTTTCAAAGACTTTTTGGAACTTTTCTTTTAGGAGCTTTAATAGGATTTATTGCTTACAGGACAAATTCCCTATATAGTGGTATATTTGCCCACTTTGTAAACAACTCTGTTGCACTTCTTACAAAATTATACTATCAAAAATTAAATGAATTTTCAATGGATGTGGAAATAGGTGCAAATGCCTTACCCCAATTAGAAAACATACCTGTAGGTGATTCTGTGGTGACGGTAGTTGCTTTTATAATTGGTTTTTTAATAGCTTTGGCGTTTTTTGCAGGATTTTTTATATTATTCATGGTTTTATTTATTAAAAATACCTCAAAAACAGAGGTTGATGTTATAGAAGAGAAAGAACCTGTAATGCTGAAGGATATTCTGGTTTTTGTACCCGGTCTGTTAGTGGTAGTATATGTATATATTGAACAGGGGGCTAGGCTGATAGGACTCTAAGAAAGAGTTTTTTCATGTAATTTATTTTAGTTTGTTATTTTCTGAAAGCTTTTTTAAAACACGTATATCTTCGCCGGCAAATTTAAACAAGTCAAATCCGCCAATTATCCTGGAAACAACTCTTTCCCCATAAAACTGGTTTAGTTCATTAATCCCAATATTTGTGGAAATAATGGTTTTGCACGGGCGGCGGATATTGTTTTCCTGACGTATGTTTATGATATTTAAAAGCTCTGCATATCTTGCAGCAGTTTGGGATTCTGTACCCAAGTCGTCTATTATTAAAAGTTCTACATTATAGATGCTTTTATAAACCGTGTCTTCAAAAACTTCTCCCCTTTGAAATTTTAAATTGTACTGGTTTATGGTGTTAAAAAGGGAAGGTGAAGACTGGTATAAGACAGTTCTACCCTTTTCTAAAAGCTCCTTTGCAATGCAGTTTATCATAAAGGTTTTTCCCACACCGGTGGGACCGCTGAAGAAAAGGTTTTTTTCTTCAGGATTGTCTATATTGTCAATAAAGGAAAGAGCACGGGATTTTATTTTCAGTATATTTTCCCGGGGTGTTATTTTTATTCCGTATTTTTCCGGGTCAACAATGTCAGGATAATAATTCTCATTAAAATTTGAAAAGTTTTCTCTGTCTAATAATTTTATATTTGATTGGGTGAATAAATTATCAATGTACTGCTGTTTAAAGCAAAAACACTTTTCAACACCATTTGAGCCAACAGTAAAACCTGTATCACGACATTTCTCACAGTAAAATTTTATTTCTAAATAATCCGGATCATTAAAATGTTTTTCAAGAAGCTGCTTTTTTTCCTCTTTAAGGTGAGAAATTTTTTTAAACAGCTGGTCTGCAGCTTTATCAGAAGGCAGGGATTTTTGAAGTATCATTTTAGTATACTTTATACCGCTAATCTTTATTTGCCTGTCAATTTCCTCTAAGAGAGGAACTTTAGAATAAGCTAAAGTTCTCCTCTTTAAAAGTGAATGATATGCTTTTTTTTGTCTATTTTCATACTCTGATTTAATCAGGTTGTATACGTTTTTGCCCATAATACCTCCTGGATTTTAAGCATTTTCATAAAGGCTTTCAAGGTAGCCCTCATCATACCGGCGCTGTTCAAAATTCTCTTTTTGAGGCACAGCTACAGGCATTTGGGCTTTTTTAGAAGATTTTTTTTTCCTTTTGGCATCATACATAAGAATTTCCTCTTTGGTTTTAAAGCCGTTTTTATACCAGTCGGTTATGATGCTGTGTATGTAATTAAAGTTTGGGTTGGTTTTTGAAGTAGTCTTTTTAAGTGCCAGTTCTATAATTTCAAAAGAATACTTATAATCCATTACCCAGGTTTCAACATATTTTTCTTCGTATTCTGTAAGGTTTCTGTTTAGTTTGAGTTTCTTAACTATTAGCTTTCTCACATCTTTAAACTTCTCATATTCGATGGAATAATTATCCAAATCAAATGAATTTTTAATATTCCTGCTTTTCCAGCTTTCTGCCACTTTTTCAATATAGGGTTTTGACAGTCCCTTTTGATCAAAACAGTATTGAAAAAGTGCCAGCATTACATCTTCATCAAATTTAAACCTGTCAAACCAGGTATCTATGTCAGTGTACCAGGATGGGGACATAACGCCCTGGAAAAAGGTATTGTTTATTGTAGATATAATTTCGTTGCGTCTTTTATTTTTTTCACAATTTTTAACTGCTTCCTCAGGGGTGGAAGTTGTTTTTAAGCGGTACATTTTTTTAATTTCTTTTTCTTTTAAATCATGAAGCTGTATGCCGTTTTCCTTCCATGTCAATATACCCATATTGTCAAGACAGGTGAAGGAATGCTTAACTGTATCTACGTCCATATTAAGGTTTTTGGCAAATTCTTCAGTGGAAGCCCTTTTATTGTGCTTGCTTAAGAACAGGCAATACAAATATACCTTTACACAATTTGAATCCAATAAAGGCATGTGTTCGGTAATAAAGATATCCGGAACCAGCGTATCTGAATATAAAATTGATTTGTAACAGTCAAAAAACATATAAAACTCATCCCTTCTATATTATTGGGAAAATATTCTTATGTGCCAATAACCATTATATCATATAAGCCTGGCATATTACAGGAAAAATAAAACTTATATAATGTATTTTGAAGAAGAAATCCAGGAATTAAACCTCTTTTTTAAATATATCTTAATGAATCTGAAAATTTTTAAACTAAAAAAAATACAGTTGATTTTTTTTTGTTTTTATATTACTATTAAGATATTGACTTATATTACTATTAAGATATTGACCAAACAAATGAATTTATTTTGCATGTGCCCATAGCTCAATTGGATAGAGTGCTTGACTACGGATCAAGAGGTTGAGGGTTCGACTCCTTCTGGGCACGCCAAAATTCCAGGACATTAGCTTCTGGAATTTATTTTTTTTATCTGATATTTCACTTACATATTTTCAAAATACATAAAATATAATAATTTGGGAAAAATATTTTTGTAGTTATAGAAGGATTTTTTAAAAATATCTAGAATAGATATTTAATAGTTCACCGCCAAAGTAAAAATATTGCATATTATAGGTAAAAATAATCCGTTGCATATTAGCATGGAAATACTTATAACTATGTAGTAAAAAAAAAACATACACAGGGGGAATCTGAGAATGAAGAAAAAATTAGCAATTTTTTTGGCATGTTTCATGGCACTAGCACTTGTCTTTACTGGTTGTAGTGGTAAAGACGAAGGTGGTAATGTAGAGCCCACTGAAAGTCCAGGTGCAACTGATAAAGGCAATGCAAACGATGAAGGCAAGGGTGCTAATGAAGAGATTGAGCTGATTTTGTGGAGTATTTCAACAGAGAGTGATGCGTTCCACAACGCATACACACAAGCGATTAAAGACTTTGAAGCTGCAAACCCAGGTGTAAAAATTAAGCATGAAACTTTTGAAAACCAGTCATATAAAACAACTATTGCAACATCAGTTGCAGGAAATGACCTTCCTGACATATTTTACACTTGGGGTGGAGGATTCTCTGCACCATTTGTAGATTCAGGTAATGTGCTTGCTCTTGATGAGTATTTTACTGATGAGTACAAATCTCAAATAAATGAAGCAGCACTTACTTACCAAACATATAATGGAAAAGTATATGGTGTAACATATACAACTCCTATTTCAACACTATTCTACAACAAAAAGATATTTGCTGAAAACGGTGTTGAACCTCCAACTACTTTTGATGAGCTTGTTGAAGTATGTGAAAAACTTAAAGCAAACGGCGTTACACCAATTGGTATAAGTGCAAAAGATACATGGGTTCTTGCTATGACTCATGACAACCTGGTTTTAAAATCAGCGGGTCATGAAAAAACAGTATCAGCACTAACACGTACAGGACAGAGTTATGATGATCCTGATTTCCTAAAAGCAGCAGAAAGCTTCAAAAAGTTAGTTGACATGGGTGCATTTGTTGATGGTGCAGCTGGAATGACAAATGACGAAGCTAGTGCAGAGTTCTATGCAGGAAGAGTTGCAATGTTTGTAACAGGAAGCTGGATGGCAGGTTCTATTCAGCAGGATGCAGAAAATCCAGAAGATTTTGATGCTGTTCCATATCCTCTATTAGGAGACAAGGCAGCAGCAACTGATTTCATGGGTGGTGCAGCTGACACACTTATGGTAAGTAAGTCTTCAAAGCATCCTGAACTTGCAGCAAAAGCAGCAATAGAATTGGCAAGAAGTATATCCAAGTACTCATACCTTGACGGTGCAGGACTTCCTGTATGGGAAGTGGATTATGATGACAGTTCAGTAAATCCGCTTACAAGAAAGCTTGCAGGTTTTGTAGAAGGTGCAACATCCTTTACACTTTGGTTTGATACACTTATGGAGCCTGAGTACAAAGATCCTTATTTAGACATGTTACAGCAATTATACTTTGGCGAATTGTCACCAGAAGGTTTTGTAAAAGGAATGGCAGAGAACCTTGAAAAATAACCTTAATTAAATGCTGAATGGAATAAACTTTGTAAAAACAGTATCTTGGCGGTGGACTATAATGGCTACCACCGCTAAGATAAATAATGACTGCATTTTCTCAAAAAATAAAATAGTTTTGAGAAAATATGGATCAAAACCTTTCAAGCAAATGCACATATATTCAGTATTTGTTAAGAAAGGTTTTGATTGTTTTTTGAAGGAGTAATTGGAGGGAGGGGTCGAAATGGACTCTGTGAGAAAAAACAAGTTGGCTATATTCTTGTTTATATTTCCCGCGGCAATATTATTCATTACTGTAATTATTATACCAATTTTTGCATCGGTATACTATAGTTTTTTTGACTATGGTGTTGCAAAAAAAATATTTGTGGGACTGGGAAACTATAAAGAGTTATTTACAAATACCAATTTAAAATTTACCAAATCAGTGATAAACGCATTAATATTGGCAGGATTATCAGTTTTTATCCAGTTGCCTATATCTCTTTATTTAGCTTTAACATTGGCAAAGGGAATAAAAGGGGAGAGATTTTTTCTAGGGGTATTTTTCCTGCCTGTATTGCTGTCAACAGTTGTTGTAGGTCAGCTTTGGAAGAAAATTTATTTTCCCACATACGGAATTTTAAATGTCTTTTTGAATTCTATAGGATTGGAGAATCTGACTAAAAACTGGCTTGGAGATCCTAAGGTTGTATTAATTTCGGTATTTATTCCACTCCTTTGGCAGTATGTAGGGTATCACATGCTTTTAATGTATGCTGGTATAAAGACAATCCCAACGGAGCTTAGGGAAGCTGCCCAAATAGATGGGGCAACTGAAAGACAAGTATCATGGTATGTTACAATCCCAATGCTTAAGCCAATTATTAGGGTATCTTTAATTTTTGCAGTGACAGGTTCTTTAAAGGCATTTGACTTAATATATGTATTGACAGGGGGAGGACCGTTAAGGGCCAGCCAGGTGCCGGCTACATTAATGGTGGAACAGGCTTTTAGCAGTTACCGTTTTGGATTTGGAAGTTCAATTGCTGTTTCTATAATTTTCTTGTGTTTCTTCTTTGCACTGCTTATAAAAGCCGCTATTAAAACGGAGGAGATGTAAATGAGTAAATTTAAAAAGTATATGGGAAAATTTAAAATAAAGACAATATTCACCTACATTATACTGAGCATATGGGCAATTATAAATTTATTTCCGTTATACTGGTTGTTTACCTTTTCCCTAAAGAACAACAAGGAGATTTTTGGAGGAAACATAATAGGTCTTCCAAAGGAATGGATGTGGTCAAACTACTTAAAGGCACTTACAATAGGAAGGGTAGGCAGATATTTTTTAAACAGTGTAATTGTAACGGGAATAACCATATTGCTGACTGTGATTTTTGCAGCAATGGCTACCTATGCTCTTACAAGACTTGTGTGGAAGGGAAGAAAGTCAGCCAACAATATTTTTATGCTGGGTTTGACAATTCCAATTCATGCAGCAATTTTACCTATTTTCATTGTACTGAGCAAATTAAAGATGTTAAGTTCCTATCAGGCATTGATTATTCCTTATGTAGGTTTTGCATTATCAATGGCTATATTAATTTTCAGCGGTTTTATGTCAGGTATCCCGAGGGAGTTGGATGAGGCTGCCTGCATTGACGGATGCGGGGTATATGGAATATTTTTTAGAATTATATTACCTCTTTTAAAACCTGCTATTTCTACAGTAGCTATTTTCACATATTTGCAAGCATGGAACGAGCTTATGTTTGCAGTTGTATTTATCAGGGATTCAAACTATAAGACACTGACAGTTGGAATTCAATCCCTTGAAGGTACTTTTTCTACAGAATGGGGACCTATCGGGGCGGCATTGGTTATTACAACAATTCCAACACTGCTGCTATATGCTTTCATGAGTAAGAAAATCCAGCAGAGTCTCATGGCAGGTGCAATTAAAGGCTAATAATCTAAATACTGGCAAATTAAAGGGTTATGAATATTGGTGCCTTAAGGAGGGGAATGTTCCCTCCTTAAGGTTTAATGGTTTTAATAATTTACAATTCTAAAAAAACATATCAATACAGCCATTCTCTTTTTTAAATTTTTTAAAAAAGCAGCTATTTTTCCTATTGAATTGACGAATTTTCCAGGTCAAGTTGAGAAGAAAAAATAAATTTGTTAAAATTAAGTTATGACTAGAAAGGAAAAAGAAATATTTTGCCGGTTTAATTTAAAAAAATTAAAAGCAAAATTGGGGCTCTTCAGGAGGGGATAAAACCTCATTTTTTATATAATGCACTAAGTTGTATAGCAGCTATTGCATTGGAAAATTCTGATGAAAAGACCTGCAATGCTATTATGGCACTCGGGGATTTTTATAGAGGTTATTTAAGCAAAGGCAAAAATGAAATTCCCCTAAGGGAAGAAATTGAAATGGTGAAAAGTTATTTGGAAATTCAAAAATTAAGATATGGTGATATTTTTGAGGTTGAGTATGAAATTGACGAAAAACTACTTAATATTTTAGTTCCTAAACTAATATTACAGCCTTTAGTTGAAAATAGTATATATCATGGTATAAGATTAAAAGGAGAAAAAGGTATTATCAAGATATCTGTGTATAAAGAGAAAGACAGGGCTCACATAGTTGTTTTTGACACAGGGGTAGGAATGAGTGAAAAACAGCTTCAAGATATAATGAATGATGAGGGAGGGGAAAAGAGTTTTGGGCTTAAAAGCACAATAGAGAGAATACAATATTATTATAATGATTTGGATTTATATGAAATTACGACTAAAGAGGGTCTTTATTTCAGAATAGATATAAAGATACCAATTATGTAGGGGGAAATTATATGTATAAAGTAATGATTGTTGATGATGAGAGGCCGTCCCGGAACATATTAAAAAACATATTAAAAAATATTATAGAGAAAGAAAATTTAGGTGTGGAAGTAGCCGGGGAGGCATCGGGCAGCATAGAGGCAATTAATACTATTGACGTGATAAAGCCGGATATAGTATTTGTAGATATAAGAATGCCGTTTATGGACGGGATTGAATTTTCTAAAATAGCTATTAAGCGGTATCCTGATTTAAAAATAATTATTATATCCGCTTTCAGTGATTTTGAATATGCAAGGGAATGTATCAGAATAGGTGTATGTGAATACTTGTTAAAACCTATAAACAGCAAAGAAATACGAAAAACTCTTTTAAAAGTGATAGAAAATTTAAATTCAAAAAAACAGAAAAATGAAAGTTCGCATATAGAGGAATACCAATTAGTTCACAAAAATGATACAGTGTCTAAAATAAAAAAATATATAGAAGAAAACTATGTGCAACCGGATTTAAATGTTGCGTCTATTGCAGAGACCTTTGGTTTTAATGCAAGTTATTTAAGCAGGCTGTTTAAAGCGGAAACTGATATCAACCTTATTGATTACATTAATGAGTGCAGGATGAAAAAAGCAATTGAATATGCAAAAAAGGGGACTTTAATGTACATAACTGCAAAAAGTGTGGGGATTCCTGACCCTAATTATTTTGGAAAGTGCTTTAAAAAATATACCAATAAGAATTATTCTGAATTTAAAAAATACAAAGATGCAAAGTAAACTTTTTGACATTAAAAAATAAAAACCGGGGTAAAGAAACTTGTCCCGGTTTTTTAAAATTTACAAGAAGGAATTACTAGTTACCTCTTTAATACATTATTAATATATTATCTTTTTAATTTAGAGTTTGTACAAATAACAGGTTATTTGAATTTAAATCTATTTTGTATAAGTCGTTCTTTTCTTCAGTTCCTCTTCTTTCAGTTAATACATAGTAGATAAATTCACCATCATATACAAATCCGTTAGTATATAAGCTTACAGGAGTTGTAGAGCTTGTATCAGGAATGTGCTCACCTATTAGATTAAGTACGTTATTAGCTTTGCTTATTGAGAATATCCTAATGGTCTTTGGATCCTGAATACTTTGAGTATCAAAATACATAGTATCATCTATAAAGTATCTAGAAGTTTTAACAACGGTTTCAGGGTAGTCAACACCTAAAAGTGCATCCAGTTCAGACTGATTATAAGGGTATTTTATTGCAAATCTGCTGTGATAAGTGTCGTCATGCAATCTTGTGGCATCCTTACCGTCTATGGATACTGCAACATAATTTGTTTGAAATGAACCTGTGCTCTCACCATGTTCGTTAGTTCCGCCATCAGGTACAAAAACTATTGGTTGATAAAGTACAACTTCATTAACTACCAGCATTGAACTAATTCTCTGACAATCATAAGTATGAATTTCATTTTTCTTTTTACCGTCAAAGGAAATTCTAATAATTTGATGCTTTTTATTGCTGTATGTTGAGGAACCATCTGTAGCTTCAGTTTTAGTATAATACAATCCGTCTTTATAAACGTTTATATTGGATATTTGTCCTGTATCCAGCTCCAATTTGCCGGATCCGTCCTTGTTCACTCTGTATAAGCCCTTAGAGTCAGCATAGAAAAGGTAATCCCCTGATACAGCTAAAGTTTTAGAATTAGATGCATTTTTAATATCATTGTCAACAACAAAGACACCTGATAATTTCTCCGTTAACTTAGAGGATAATTTTTCCCCGCCATCGCCGGTATCGTCAGATGCAGGTTTTGAAGCTAATTTTATTGCCACAATAAGGACAGCAATAATAACGGCAAGAGATGCTATAGTCAGCACAATCTTTTTTGGATCTTTATTGCCGGTATTTGGATTTGAATTTCCAAACAAGTGAATTTCGTTACTCATTACTAGACCTCCTGGTAAAATTCTTTTGTATTTGCAAAATAATTTATAAATGTATATTATTGTTGATAAAACAACAATAAATTTTAATACTAGATTATTATAACACAAAAACCGTTAACATTGTATAGCTTTTATTTAACAATTTTAAATAATGGTATTTTATAATGCAGTTAAATAGTAAATTTTAATACTAAATACAACCATTAAAATACAGGCTAAATGCAAAATTAATATTTGAGTTTTTATAAAAATGTGTTATTATATAAAATATCGGATTTTAGATAACAATTCATTATAAGTGGAGGGAAATTAGGTGAGGAAAATATTACTTATTACATTGCTATCTGTTGTTTTAATTGCCTGTTTTGTTTTAACAGGGTGCTCTACAGAGTTAACGGATCAATATGTTTTAGAGGAAAAAGAGGAAGTAATTTCTTCAGATGAGTTTGAATCAATATTGCGTTATCCAGTTGTAACAGGTTTAGTTGACAAAAAAGTTGAAGAAAAGATAAATGGCACTATAAAAGAAAGAATTGACGGATTTAAAAGAGGACTTGAAAATTTTAAACAGATTCCTGAAATGCAAGACAACACTTTAGATGTAACGTATGAAGTTGGGTACAGAACAAAGGAGATATTAAGTATAAAAATTGAAGTTATATCCCATATGCGGAGCTTTGGAGTAGATGACCATGTGGTTATAGGCAAAAATTTTGATTTGAAAACAGGTGAATTATTAAGCCTAAAAGATATATTAAAAGGGAATTATAAAGAAGAAATAGACGCAAAGTTAGAAGTTAAGTTTTCTGAATTAGATGTAGAGGTAACAAAACAATTTGAAGGAATTAATGATGAAACGGTATTTTATATAAAAGACAATGCATTGGTATTTTGCTTCAGCGCTGTTGAATATATAAATGAAATAGGTGAGACGCTAGAACTTGAAATACCGTTTAGTGAAATAAGTGGTTTTTTGAAAAAACCGCTGGCATTTGAAGGGGATACAAGCCCTGAATTAAAAAATTACAATACAGCTATTGATGAAGAAACAAAGCCTTCCGGGGCTTTGTTTTTTATTGGGGAAAATATTAGAAATGCGTCGCAAAAAGATGCAACCACAATGATTTTAAGTTTTGAGGAAATACAAGAAAAATATATAGGTGTGTATGAAGAAATTTTAATTGACAATGAGGTACAGCAAAAACTTTTTGAGTTTTTTGGGGATACATTTGACAAAGATAGGGTTAGTGAATTAGAGGATGCTGATTTAAAATCTTTGCTTCAAGAAATAATAGATGGCGGATATATGGTGGTAAATGCAGAGGGGCTATTTACCATAGTTCAGGATTACAGGGTTTTGGAGGAGTATGCAGGATATTTGTCGGATGATATAAGGGATTATATTTATCTTAAAGCAGAGGAGTCTAAGGATTTGGAAAGTTTGAAAGCAGGAGGGGTATTGCCCTGGGCTAAAATAAAAGACAGGTTAATGAAATATGAAGATTATATGGAGACATATCCTGACAGCATAAAAGAATATGAAGCCGGAAGGGAACATATGAATCTTCTACACACGTTTTTTTTTGGATTTAACGGTATGCCGGCTTTTGACTATGCTACAAATAAAATTAATGATGAATTGCTTGAAAATTACAGAGAATTTGTCAACATGAACAAAAGTTCAGAGACAGCCAAAATAATTGAAGGGTATTTGGAGGTTTTAGAAAGAAATAATTATACTTTGTGCGAAGAAGTTGAAGAATACAGAAGAAGTTTTTCAAGTATAAATGAAAATAATTTTTAATTAATTTATTTGCCATTGACAAAAGGCATACATTTATCTATAATGTAATAGTCATGGAAAATAAAAATTTGGAGAGGTGGCTGAGCTGGTCTAAGGCGCACGACTGGAAATCGTGTGTACCCCCAAAGGGGTACCGTGGGTTCGAATCCCACCCTCTCCGCCAGATTTACAGAAAGGCTTCCGTTTTGTTGGAAGCCTTTTTAGATTATTATTTTACTTTTTATATTGAAATTTGTGACTAAAAGTCTTATTACACAGCCCTATAAAACTTTATATATATACCTTTATCTGTACTGATAACTTCACCAGTTAATAATTCATGATTTAAGAAACTTAAAGCTTTGCTATTTGTGATAATTTTAGGATAAGTCCTAAACAATACATTATTAGGGTTTTTTACAGCGTAGCCGTTATTTTCAATATAAATTTTACAGTCATCACCATTAAAATCTTTCCCTTCAAGAATATATCTTGCTGATAATGTATGCCTTTCCTTATCCTTTCCTATAATTTGTGTGTCCACTCCTCCGGGAAGCACCTTACCTGTAAAATACTTGCCTGTAGCAGTACCTGTAAATGAAATCATTACAACACTGTCTCCATGGAGATTTTCTAACAAAGTTTGTTCATTAATTTCTATATGAAGTGTAAATAGTTCTTCAAAGTTCATATTAGCGCATCCTTTCTTTTAATTATAAATTTTATCTCATACTGTAAATCTTGAATACTGCGATTATTTCAAAATGTAATAATTACAATTATTTTAAAAGTAATTTAAAAAGCAGTATATATTACTCTCCTTATTACTCTACAGGGAATTTATCAATTATCTCCAATATTTTCCTTTGCATTAAAGCGGCATCCCTTGTATCAATATCACCATCACCATTAACATCTGCTGCTTTTCTCCACTGGCTGTATTTAAGTTCATCTGTTATATCTAATAAATATAGTTTTATTTCAGCATAATCTATGGAGTCAAAAACACCGTCACCATTTACGTCTCCATAGACGAATTTAGGAGAAATTCCGGATATTTTCGCCATTTCTTCTGCAAAACAACTGCCTATATCCAGGATACCTTGTGTAAAGTAGTGCATTCCGTCGGTATCAAAATCTTTTGTATCAAAAATCCCCACATAGGGCACATTTTTAGCTACGTTAATCTGGGCTTGCCTCACAATGGCATGTTCAATCCATGCATCCGAATCATCAATCATTGCTATAATAAAAGGCATTGTGGGAGCATTCAAATCTTTTCTGACATCATTAATGAAATGGGTTAAGTTGCTTTCATATTCATTTGCAGGATAAATGTTGCAGGCATCAGATTCTCCCTGCATCCAGCACATACCTGAAATTTCATAATCAATTCCGGGATCCAGTTTAGACAGAGCTTCTTCAACTGTTTCTATTAAATTTTTGTATAAACTTCCGGTGGCCCCGCCTGCACTTGGTGGACGCCAATCCCCTTGCAGGGATGTTCCGGACCATCCACACTTAATTAAAAAGATCTGGCTGTCAGGATAAATTTTTGCTATATCCCTTCCAAAGGTTAATTCAGGTCCAAAGGCACCGGAACCGGCTCCAAAACCGGGACGCAGCGGGCTCCATACCTTTTTCAAAGAGGACTCAACGGTACCTTCTGCGTATATTTTAACATTTTCCTGAACTTCAAGAAGCTCAGAAGGTAGTTCATGATTCATTCCTACCCCTGCCATATTTGATTGGCCGGCAAGTATGTATACCTTGTGTTTGGATGAACTTCCCTGAGCATAGGATTTAGAATATGCTCCTTTTGTTGAAACAATAATGAGCATTGGTATTAAGAAAAAATAAATAAGAAATAAATTAAAACCTGACTTTTTCATAATTAACACAACTCCCCTTTAAGAAATAAAGTAAAAATACAATTATTTTTATCATTATTAAAAATAAAAAATAATTTATATAAAATTATAACATGAAAGAGCCGCCATGAAAATTACATCTTGTCATTTCTCTTGTATTCTGCTCTTATAAAGGCGGATTTATGCAAATTAAAAGCAAAGGGCTGTTAACCCCTTGCTTTTAACTTAACTTTATTTCATAAAAGCTTATATTATGACTACCAGTCAATTGAATCCACATAGATGGTAAAGTCGCCGCTTCCGTTTGTCTCACATTGTATACCTATTTGTTGAGGCAGTGAATCGTCTACGGTTTCAGGAAGGGTTAGTGTAAGTTCGTTCCAGTCACCTTTTTTTACATATTCATATCCGGCCCATGCTGAATTCCAGTCAAAATATGTCCAGTCTGATGAGTGAGGCATAATGATGAGTGAGGCATAATATAGAATTGAAGTGACCTTATTGGTGCACCTTCTGGAATCCATATTCTACAAGTTGCTGTTTCACCAGGTTTAACAACTGCAGAGCCGCCGATTATAAGGTTAGCAACAGGCTCTTCTTCTGTACCTGTAGAAGAAATATCCCATTTTAATGAGTGTTCTCCGTTAAAAGCTTTATCCGTGGTATTTGATACTTTTGAACTTACATTTCCTCCTGTTGTAAATCCTTGCAATGTGCCGTCTTCAAAGTTAAATCTTGCATTATCACCTGTAGCAGACGTTACAGTTATGGTTTTTGTAATGCTTCCGGTTAGTCCTAAATTATCAGTGACAACTAGTTTAACATTGTAGGTTCCGGGATTGGTGTACTTATAGTTTACAGTTTTTCCGCTGGCCTCCTGACCATTTCCAAAGTCCCATGCATAGTGGAAAATAGTCCCGTCAGCATCTGTTGATTTTGATGCATCAAAAGTTATACGGGTACCGGTGGTTATTTCATTCCCCTCTGATGAGAAAGTGAAAGCTGCTTCAGGTGGTTTGTTTGGTGAATCACTTACATGAGGCAGTGAATTTAAAATTGAAATGAGATACCTTGATAGTATAGGAATTTGCATTTTAGCCTTTGGTCTTAGTAGGTAAAAAATACATGTCAGAGAAATAAAATTGTTGATTGGATTGCAAAATTTGTATAAAATAAAGTGGAATATATGTATAAAAGGTGGGTTATAGTTTTT
>Ga0208938_1000125_pt1 | contig 75109 bp, 75 predicted proteins | sample AD_UKC125_MetaG_FD_184434 | JGI IMG/M metagenome (GOLD analysis project Ga0208938, IMG submission 184434) | Active sludge microbial communities of municipal wastewater-treating anaerobic digesters from USA - AD_UKC125_MetaG (SPAdes) (version 2) | ecosystem: Engineered > Bioreactor > Anaerobic >... | reverse complement strand
GCAGGATGACAGAACTGCTGAGCAGGAAAAAGGCACTGCTCGCAGAAATGCTGGAACTGACCGTGGAGCAGACCGGCGCCATCGACAGCAAATCGCTGGAAAGGCTGCAGGAACTGGTGGAAGAAAAACAGAAGCGGATAGATGAGATCGACAGGCTGGACGAGGAATTCACTGCCTGCATGGACAGGCTGAAAGCGGCTGCCGGCGTAAAGGATCTAAGTGAACTGGATGCTTCGAGGTTTCCCGGGGCCAGGGAACTGAAGCAGGCAACAGGGGAAGTCCTGGCGCTTGTCGGGAAGATCAGCAGCATCGAGAAGGACAACAGTGCAAAATGCAGGGAACTGCTCGAGGAGATCGGCTCGCAGATCAGGAGGCTGAACCAGGCGAAAAAGCTGAACAATGCCTACAACAGGCCGGACGCCGGGGGAGCCCCTTCGTTTTTCCTGGATAAAAAGAAATGATGGCTCAGTCCGGGTATACCCGGTCCAGGAAGGAGAATATCCTTTCCATATATCTATCCCTGTCTTCAATGTAACCGCTGGCATGACCTTCATACTCAGTCTGCCAGAACTCGGCGCCGGAAGCATTCAGTCCGGAATACTGCTGGTACAGTTCGATGGAATTTATGACAGGTGCCAGGTCGTCGTTGCGGCTGTGGATCAGCATGAGGTGAGGCAGGTTTTCAGCCGTCATGACATCGACGGGGCTCGCATCCGTCAATTTGAACCCTCCGGCCACACCAACCGCAAAAGCCGTGATCCTGTTGAACGGGAAGGAAGGCAGGCCTGTCCACTTATGCAGGCTGCTTGAAAAGTAGCTCTTAAGATCCGAATACGGGCTGTCGGCGATGACTGCGTCCACCATCGCAGTGCCGTCGGCCAGCGTACTTTCTGCGCATGCCATTATGGCTGCTGACGCGCCTGTTGAAAAGCCCATCAGGACGATATCTTTGTAACCCTGATCTCTAATGTATTTTATAGCGGCCTTCACATCATCCTTTTCATAAAAACCGAAAGTGCAGCTATTTCCGTCCGACTCGCCGGAATTCCTGAGATCGAACGTGAGTACGCTGTAGCCCCGGGCCATGAACTCCTTTATGAGGTAAACCGTGTCCACACCGAACTCAAGCCTGTTTTTACCGTATGAATGTACGAATATGACCGCACGGCTGGCGTTTTTGACCTGAAAAAGCCATCCTTTCAACACTATCGTGCTGTCTGCTCCCCTGAAGGTTATATCCCTGTATTCAGGCACTATATTGGAGGAAAATGCATCTATCGGCTTTTTGTCCGGGTGCAGCAACTGCCAGCTTTCGTAGACCGACAATGCGATCACTGCCGCTGCCGCAACGAGGAGAAGGATAAGTACGGCCAGTATCACATACCGGGCTCTGCGCGTCTTCCTCACTGCATATGTAACTCCGGTGATCCTCATTCCACATTTACCTCCATATTATTTACCGGCTTCGATACTTCGTAGGTTTACCCTTATTATATTTTTTATCAGGTGTAAAGTAAAGGCTGGCCGGACGGCGGGACCCTACCGCAGGACCGCCGGATGCCGGGGATTATTTCCCGGCTCACATATTTTCTTTAATGCTTCATTTTCCGCTTAAAATCTACATTTGCGAATATATTGCGTAATAAACCAAGAAAATATTTACAAAAAGTATAGATTTTGGCTATCAAATATGGTAAAATCAGTCACACAAATATATGTAAAAATATTACATCTATGGAACATACAGCAAACGACAATGATATGTATCGCAATATTGGGGGTTCGCCATGCAGGCAGGAGATATTTTTGCAGAAAAATATCTTATCGAGGGGATACTGGGCAGAGGCGGGATGGGTACCGTCTATCTCGCAAGGAACACGAAAACGGGAGGGCACTGGGCGATCAAGGAAATAAGCGGCCAACGGTCCGGCGAAGCAGGACTCCCGCCCGAAGCGGCCCTGCTGGCAAGGCTGGACCACCCCGCGCTGCCAAAATTGTACGACATAGTGGAGCTGGATGGAAAGCTTTACATGATAACGGAATTCATCGAAGGCATCTCGCTGGACAAAAAGCTCGAAGCCGAAGGAAGGATAGCCGAAGACACCGTCATAGACTGGGCCGTACAGCTTTGTACGGTGCTGGACTATCTCCACTCGGTAAAGCCCAACCCTGTCATATACAGGGATATAAAGCCGGCTAACATCATGCTTACGGCGAAAGGCACCCTCAAACTCGTCGATTTCGGTTCCGCCCGCGAGTATAAGCCGCATTCGGATGCGGACACGGTATATATAGGGACACGCGGATATGCGGCGCCTGAGCAGTTCGGTACCGGTCAGACAAGCGCGGTTTCCGACATATACAGCCTCGGCGTGACGCTGCACCACCTGGTCACGGGCAAAAGTCCGGTCGAGCCACCGTTCAGGCTCGAGCCGATCAGGTGCTATGACGGCAGCCTGTCTCCCGGCCTCGAATCGATCATATCGAAATGCACCAGTGAATCGCCTGCGGACCGTTACCAGAGCGCAGCTGAACTGCTTGCAGACCTGGTTGCCCTGCGGGAAAGGAAAGGGACGTTTCCATGCTGGGATACAGGGTCTCCGTGGTACAGGGATACCGGGCCTGTCCCGTATCCATACCCGGATCCGGATCATTTTCCGGACGCGATCCGGGGGAGCTTTTTGCCGCCCGGCGGCAAAGAGTGTGAAGATGAGGAAGAGGACACGCCTGATGGGGATGATGGGCATGGATGCGGCCTTCCTGCATACAGTTTCAGGAGGATGGTCATAACGGTATGGGACAACGCCGAGTTCGGCTGTGAGCTTGCATATACGGCAGCAATGCTGACGGGGAGCGAGGTGCTCATCGCGGATCTCGATCTTTTGGCACCCAAAGCGGATCTAATACTGGATGTAGGCAAGTATCCTCCCCAGCTAGCAAGATACGGCATGCCCGGCAGGTCCGGCCTTGAGGCCGTCATGGAAGCCGCCGGGAAAAATTCTGTCACGGCGGAACTGCTGAAAATGGCCGCCGTGACAAGAAAAGAAGTGAAAAACCTGTACATAATCACGGGCAATTACCGCCTTGACAATTACGAATATTACAGCGAAGACAGCGTAACTCACTTCATCGACAAATGCTACAGGCATTTCGATATCACCGTGCTCCTGGTGAACCGCTCGATATACGACGCTTTTACGCTGGCAGCCCTTCTGAGGTCGGATATCAATATAGCGGCAGTGAAGGGAGATATTGGCCAGCTGCGCGAGTTCAATACTTACATAGCGTTCCTGGCCGAAAAACAGCACCTGCCGCCGGAAAACACCAGGTTCGTCCTCTTCGAATACGACGGGGCATGCCACATGAGCAGGGCGGAGGTTTCGCAGGCGACACAGGGGAATCTGCTGGGGACAGTCTCATACAGCAGGAAGCGTGTTTTATACAGGAATATGAACGGCGCGTATGTATGCCGCATGGAGAAGGAAGTGGTGAAGGACTACTCCCGGATACACAGGAAACTCGGTTTCATGCCGTCGGCGAGTACCATGCCTGTCCTGAAAATACTTGGGAACCTGGCCGGCGGCCTGAAGAAAATGAGCAGGACATTGGAGGGATGATGGCATGCCTGTTGTCAGGTCACATCACAAGCTGTTTCTCGACAAATCGGACACTGCCGGAAAAGCCGGCAGGGATATCAACACTATCATAACGGGCATTACAAATGCGATCCTGAAGGAATGCCCGTCACTGGTGGCGGACATATCTGCCGGGCGTGCCCCCAGAAGCGCGCTGGAAACGGTGATCATAAAGGATATCGACCTGCACAGGTACCATGCCGGGGCGGACAGGGACGAACTGATCAGGAAGGTCATGGACTTCATGTTCGGATACGGCCTGCTCCAGCCATACATAGAAGATGAGGACATCACCGATATCGACGGTACCGCCTATGACCAGTTCGTAATAAAGAGGCACGGGGTAAGGAGCAAGATACCCGTGAACTTCGGCAGCGAAAAGATATTCGACACCTACTGCAAGCTGGTGGCAATACGCAACGGCGGTATCCTCAACGAAAACGACAGCCACTGCAGGGTGACGGATGAAAGGTACAGGCTGCGGATCAATGTTTCGATCAGGCCAAGGAACATATCGGGCCCGGCCATCAGCATCCGAAAGCACAGGAAAAACAGCTACACGATAAAGGACCTGAAAAGGCTCGGGATGCTTGACGATGAACTTGAGGCACTGCTCAGGAGACTGGCGGCCAGTGACGCCTCTGTGCTGTTCTGCGGCAAGGGGGCGGCCGGAAAGACCACGCTGATGCGCGCTTTCATCAACATACTGCCGGAGATGGAGAGGGTGCTCATCGTGGAATCCGACGCCGAGATTTACCCGGACAAGCCCTACTGCATCGAACAGAGGATCAAAAAGAAGAACGAGGGCGGAAGGCCCGTGACACTGAAGGACCTTGTTCTTGACGGGCTGACCATGAGTCTTGACACCTATTGTGTCGGGGAGATAACGGGGGACGAGGCCTGGGAATTCATCAAGGCAGCGTTCTCGGGACACAGGGGGATCGCGACCACCCATTCGGAAAGCGCCGAAGATGCTTTCGGAAGGCTGCTTACGCTGAGCAAGGGGGCCAATATAGGTGAAAGTGAAAAAACTATAAAGGAAGTGCTGGGCAGGAGCATAGATTTCATTTTCTACCTTAAGGAGTTCCGCGTCGTGGAAGTACTGGAAGTGCGCGGCTATGACGGGCAGGCGGACAGGTTCGTTTACAAAAGGCTTTACCCGGCAGGCAGGGGGTGATGCCGGTGCTGTTCATCGTCTCGGTCCTGCTGGCTGCGTCCGATGCCGTGTTTGCGGTGATGGCCGCCCGGAGCCTGAGCCATGCGAATGTCGTGGAAAGGTTAAAGAACTGGTTTAGGCAGAGGTTGTCCGGCAAAAACACCTATATCCCCGGCGCCGGCCGGAACAGGTCCGGGGCCGGCCTCTATGACCCGGCATGGAGGGAAAGGCTCGGACTGCCTGAACGGATCGAACTGCTTTACATAGAAAAATCGAATATAAGGCGCTATATACCTTTTATGAACATATACATCCTCATGCTCACGGTATTGCTGATATTTGCCGCATCCTTCCGGCATGTTTTCAGGATACTGGGATTTGCTCCATCAGCGGTCGTCATAAGCGGGATAGTCGCTGCAACGCCTCTGTTTCTGCTGGAGCTCATGGCAAGGCACAACGCGGAGACCATCAGGAAGAAGCTGTCCGAGTACATATCGATACTCAACAGGTGGTGTTCTGTGAAGGAAAACATCATGTATGCCTTCGAGAAGTCGCTCGAATCCAATATCGGGGAGCCTCTGCACACGTTCATAAGGGACATGGTCATACAGGTGAACCGCGGCATGGACCCGTGCGAAGCGCTTGACATGCTCCGGATGAAGGTGGATGACGCCCAGTTCAGCGACTTTATCGTGAACATCAAGCTGAGCATCAGGCACAGGGGAGACATCAGGAAGTTGCTGACGAACCTTGAAAACCAGTTCTACAGGATCGACGAGGAATACAACAGGCGGAAGATATCCACATACAGGGACAGGGTGGTCATATACGGCGTCATGCTTGCCGTGCTGCCACTGTCATACTTTTTCATAACCATGTCGCCCAAGGTGGGGAGCTTTTATCTTGGGACTCTCAACGGGAAGATATTGCTGACGGTATTCAGCGTGATGTACGTATTCGGCTCCTGGCTGGCCGCGGGCATAACCAGTTTCAGGAGCCGGTGAGGGAAGGGTGGTTTCGTGGCGGATCACATAGCGTTGCTGTACCGGGAAAACAGGATCATGTTCATATTGCTGTCGGTTGTCAATGTGGTGCTTGGGATACTGCTTTCCAGGGGGGTGTCGCTGTATGGCTCGAAACGGGTGATGGAAGCCATGGGGGCCAGGAAACCGGACGTTTCGGCGTACAGGCGGTGTTCGATGCTGGTGGAGGAAACACTGGCTGCCTGCGGGAAAGCGATGGAAAAGGGCAGGATATACAGGAAAGCCAGGGACAGGATGAGGAAAGCCGGCTTCAGGGGGGAATTGGCTCCTGTGATATATATATTCGTAAGGTACGTGGTTTCGGCAATTGTATTCGTGGCGGCGCTGATTTCCAACTACCCGGACATCGTAAGGCCGATTGCCGCAGTGGTTTTGCTCAATTCGGTCACGACCGCGGTTGTATCCTCGAGCAGGCGTAAAGTGAACCTGCGCTTCCAGAAGCACATATACAAGATATACAAGTACCTGCACAACCAGATATCTTCGGGCGTGAAGCCGACCGATGCCGTAAGGACGGTGTACGAGACGACTGACGACAGGGACATCAGGGAAGTGCTCATACGGGTCGCGGCAAGATACGAACTGACAATGGATATAGACAGTGCCCTGGAAGAACTGCGTTCCAACTTCGATACCCATGAGGCCGAGACTCTCTGCCTCGCCCTCAAACAGGGGGTGCAGACGGGCGACAACAGGGATCTGCTTGAAAAGCAGGAAGACATCATGTTCAAGAAACATTTCAATTATATACAGGCTGAGACCGACAGCTGCAGGAACAGGAGCGTTGCAGCCGCAGCCGTTTTTGTTGCCATAATTGCCGTGATGATAATAGTCCCGATGCTTGACGATGTCAGTCAGGCCGTGGGCAGGATATTCATAAACTGAAACGCTTGGAGGTGCTGCAAATGAAACTCGTTAAGCTGCTGAAGGAGAAGTTAGTCGTCAGACAGGGGGGATTTGGCCTGAACGAGCTGCTTGGCATCGCCGCGGCACTGATAATCGCCGGGTTCATCATCATCCCGCAAATGCAGACTTTTGCCAAAAGCTTGATGGAAGGCCTCGCAAATTGGTGGAAAGATGTCATATACGGCAGGATATTCCCTTCTTCCCTGTAAAGTAAATCATAATAGCACGGCAAAACGTACAAAGGGGAGAAAGACATGCCCGTCAAGCCTTTGGTTACAGGAATAATGCTGGTTCTCACGGTCATCCTGCTTGTTTACATGGTGGAATTTTTCATACCCCTGTCGGTGAAGGCCGATATCGACATGATCTGCAGGAATGCATTGCTGAACATGGAGAACGCTGGCGGACTCAGCAGCGAAAAAAGGCGGGAACTGAAAGAAGAGCTCGAGAGCAGAGGCCTTACCGGGGTAGTCATAACAGCCACGGAAAACGCCAGGCAGGGTGAAAGGCTGACATTGCGCGTGGAAGGCGATTACACCTGGAACAGGTTAACGTCGCTGTTCGGCAGGGACGACGTGACTCTGCGGATAGTTTACGATAAGACGACCATGTCGCGAAAGGTGGTCAATTGACGCGGATGAAAAAACATGTCCGGGAAAATGGCAGCGCAGTCACGCAGATCGTGCTTATGGCAGCGATGCTGGTATTCGTCATATTGCCTGTCTTCTCTGCAGTTATCGAGAAATATGTACTGATGGAGAAGGCAAGGGTCATCAGGGATTCGGTGGACATGACCAACCTCTCGGCCTACAACGCGCTGTCAGGTGCGGAACTGGGAAAGGTGCGGGTGGATGCCGATCGGTCTGAGATCCTGGAGATATACAGGCAGATTCTGAGTGCCAACCTCAGGCTCTGCGATGACCTGGAGCCGAAGCCTGATTCGGTGGCGGAAGGGCAGGTCGAAGTGGTGTCGCTGGAGATCTTCAGCAGTTTTCCCGCGCAGTGCCCGGAAGGGGTGCGTTTTACGAGGCCTGCTGTCCACAGTGTGATCCGCGTTCCTGTCAGGCCGTCCCTGTACAGGAGTATCATACTGGGGATGCTGGGCAGGGAATATGTTGACATAATCGTGCATGTCGATACTGAAATACCTTTAAACAACTGAGAGAATATCAATGGTACGGGTGTAGCTATGAAAAGATATGGCTGGATTTGTGGAGCTTTTGTTATGATCGTACTGCTTGTGGCCATCGAGATGAAAATAATCTCGAATGCCTCCGGGTACGAAACCAGGGAAAAAGTCGTCGTTGCAGCGCGCGATATCGGCGAGGGCACGGTTATCGCCGCTGAAATGCTGGAGGTAAGGGAAATTAGCAGCAGCGCCGTGCACAGGGATGCCGTGCGCAGGATAGAGGATGCTGTCGGGATGAGGGCGGCAGATCCGATATATAACGGGGAAATGCTGCTCAGGGGAAGGCTGACGCAGGAAGAAGACGACAAAGTGAAAGTGCTTAACAGGTCCAACAGGCTCTTCTGCCTTGCGCCCGGATGGGACCAGGCAAACGCCTGGCAACTGGAAAAGGACCAGCATGTGGATATCATATTCGTCCCGAACCACCTGGACCAGGGCAAAGCGTGCCCGGAGGCGTCAGGCGTGATCAGCGTCAATCCTCCCCAGGCGGGGATCAAAATGATGAAAAATATCAGGATAGCCGGCCTTGTCGACGAAGACGGAAAAACAGTGAATGACAGCGGGGCCGGGACGACGCCCAAATACGTGATATTCGAAGTGACCCAGGACCAGGCCGTATTCCTTGCATATGCAAAAAGCAACGGCCGGATCGAAATTTCGGCCGTACCTTGATCAAATACGTGGCACCTCTCTTCCACAGGGGAAAACCCCCTGCTGAGAAGTGTCACCACACCTTAAACGAAAGGAGCAGGACAAATGGCAGGACTGAAGTATGAAATCACGAAATTCCTTGGAGTGATCGGAGAGGGCACCAAGGGATGGAAGAAGGAAGTCAACCTTGTCAGCTGGAACGACCGTAAACCCAAGCTGGACATAAGGGACTGGGACGAGAACCATGAAAAGATGGGGAGGGGGATAACGCTGAGCAAAAGCGAAGTGGAGGAACTGAAAAGGCTGCTGGCAGCGTTCGATCCCGGGGAGATGGAGGCATGACGCCCTCCGTCTCCCTCTCCTTTTCAAGGGATGTCACCGATGCTATAATCTAATATGAAAGCAGAGGTGATTCGATGGACAGGCTCCTTCCGAAGGCCTGGGAAGGGTTGCTCAATTCTTCCAACTTCCTGCCGGTGGTGGTGGGAACGCTGGAGAGGATCCAGGACGTATCCTGGTCCATGGAGCCCAACAGGCATGACAATTATGAAATGGTATACATGAAAAAGGGGTATGCGGTATTCGAGATATCGGGCCACAAGGTCGAGCTTGGCCCCAACGACATCGTCATAATCAAGCCCATGCAGTACCACAAGTTCATCGTCAAGTCGGAAAGCGGGTGCGAGTTCATCGTCCTCTACTTCACATTCGAAAACAGGATAAACGGCGAATATGCACAGGTACCGCTGGAGGATTTCCTCAACTTCGTCAGCAGCAAGGAGACAAGCCCGTATATAAAACTGAAGGTAAGCCCCAAAAATGAAATAGTCGTCCTGCTGAACAGGATAATGAAGGAAAGGGCGAGTTCTGAGCCGGGCAGTGAATTCCTCAATTACCTGCTCATCATGGAACTGTTCGTACTGCTGTCACGCGCTCTGAAGATGGAATGGGAAAACAGCATAAAGTTGAAAAGTTCCAAGCTCAAGGAGCTTATCGGCATAGCCATAAATTACATCCACAACAATTTCGAGCGCGATATCTCGCTGGGAGATATAGCGAAATACGTTTTTCTCAGCCCGAGCTATTTTACCAGGGCATTCAAGGAAGAAACGGGCATGAGTCCCATCAGTTATCTGCTCAGGGTCCGCATCGACAGGGCCAAGGAACTGCTCGTGGACACAAGTCTCAGGATAAGCGACATCGCATTGAGTGTAGGTTTTTCAAATCAGCAGCGTTTCAACGAGATGTTCAAGAAATATGCCGGCCTGACACCGCTGCAATACAGGAAGAAAAACGCCAGGTAGTCTTTGTATGACAAAAAACGTTCATATTGGCCCCGAATTTCAGTAAGTATCAGGAAGAATCGCAATCTGTCAGGCATTATTATATATACAAAACAGTTGGATCTTTATCCGGCAGTCAGGGAAGCATCAGGCAGCCGAAAGACAGGATAATGCAGCATTATATGGATCAGACGGCGCAATACGGGACTGTTGCGACATGATACCGCAAACTGCCGAACAGGAGGGATGACACATGGCCAATACAGGCGCAAAAACAAGAGGCATGACAATGACACAGAAAATACTGGCGGATCATGCCGGACTTGAGAGAGTGGAAGCGGGTCAGCTGATAAAGGCCAGGCTCGACATGGTCCTTGGAAACGATATAACTACTCCTGTTGCAGTGAAGGAGTTCAGAAAGATCGGCAGGGACCGGGTGTTCGACAAAAACAAAATAGCGATCGTTCCGGACCACTTCACGCCGAACAAGGACATAAAGTCGGCAGAGCAGGTTAAGTTCATAAGGGAGTTCGCCCGTGAGATGGGCATAGTGAACTTTTTCGAGGTCGGGCGCATGGGCGTAGAACATGCCCTGTTACCTGAGATGGGCCTGGTAGTGCCCGGAGACGTGGTAATCGGGGCCGACTCGCACACATGCACATATGGCGCTCTCGGAGCATTTTCCACCGGTATCGGGAGTACGGACATGGCAGCCGGCATGGCAACGGGGGAGGCGTGGTTCAAGGTGCCTGAAGCCATCCGTTTCGTGCTGACCGGCAAACCGGGCAAATGGGTGAGCGGCAAGGACATAATCCTGCACATCATAGGAATGATAGGCGTCGACGGTGCGCTGTACAAGTCGATGGAATTCACCGGGGACGGGCTCGGACATCTTTCGATGGACGACAGGTTCTCAATGGCCAACATGGCCATCGAAGCCGGTGCCAAGAACGGCATCTTCGAAGTGGACGAGAAAACCATCGAGTACGTGAAGGAACATTCCACGAAACCCTATAAAGTATATAAGGCTGATGACGATGCGGAATACTGCTGCGAATACCTCATCGACCTGAGCACGGTGAAACCTACCGTGGCGTTCCCGCATCTGCCGAGCAATGCGAGGACGATCGACCAGGTAGGCAACATCAAGATAGACCAGGTGGTCATAGGATCGTGTACCAATGGAAGGATAGAGGATATGAGGATGGCGGCGCAGGTGCTGAAAGGCCGCACTGTTCATCCTGACGTGCGCTGCATCATAATCCCGGCTACACAGAAGGTATGGAAGCAGGCTATGGATGAAGGCCTCTTCGACATATTCATAGAGGCCGGCGCAGCAGTAAGCACGCCGACATGCGGACCTTGCCTCGGCGGTCACATGGGCATACTTGCCAAAGGTGAAAGGGCTGTCGCCACCACCAACAGGAATTTCGTCGGAAGGATGGGCCATCCGGAGAGCGAAGTCTACCTTGCAAGCCCGGCCATCGCTGCAGCATCGGCAGTGGCGGGCAGGATCGCTTCGCCGGACGAACTTTAGGGCAGGATCGACGGACAGGAGGTATAGAGATGAAAGTACAGGGCAATGTGATCAAGTACGGTGACAACGTGGACACTGATGTAATAATCCCTGCAAGGTACCTGAACACGAGCGATCCGAAGGAACTTGCAGCACACTGCATGGAGGACCTCGACCCGGGATTCATCAACAGGGTGAAAACAGGAGATATAATAGTGGCGGGGAAGAACTTCGGATGCGGTTCCTCGAGGGAGCATGCCCCGATAGCAATAAAAGCGTCGGGCATATCCTGCGTCATAGCCAGTACATTCGCCAGGATATTCTACCGCAATGCCATCAATATAGGGCTTCCCATAGTTGAATGCCCGGAAGCGGCCGAGGACATCAGCGACGGGGACGAAGTAGAGGTGGACTTCGATACCGGCACCATAACCAACAGGACAAAGGGCAAAACGTATAATGCGATGCCTTTCCCCGAGTTCATACAGGAGATCATCAGGGCCGACGGGCTTGTCGGATATATCAGGGACCAGGGCTGACAGAAACGGAGGATGGATCTTTGAAAAGTTACAGGATCGCAGTCATAAAGGGAGACGGGATCGGACCGGAGATCGTTGACCAGGCCATCGCCGTCCTCGGAGCAGTCAGTGAGAAATACGGCATCAGCTTCACATTCAGCGAAGTGCTGATGGGAGGATGTGCGATAGACGAATACGGAGTGCCGCTGCCGGAATCGACGCTGAAGACCTGCAGGGAAAGCGACGCCGTGTTGCTTGGCGCCGTCGGAGGCCCGAAATGGGAAGGGCTTCCCGGAGACAGGACGCCCGAGGCGGGACTGCTCGGCATAAGGGCCGGGCTGGGTCTGTATGCGAACCTCAGGCCGGCGGTCATATATGAAGCGCTGAGAGAAGCGTCCCCGCTCAAGCCCGGGATCGTCGGGGGCAAGATAGATATCCTGGTAGTCCGCGAACTGACGGGCGGTATCTACTTCGGCGAAAGGGGAAGAGCGAAAAAAGGAACGCCGGAGGAATGGGCCTATGATACGGAAAAGTACTCCGTGCCTGAAATAGAAAGGATAGCAAGGATAGCTTTCGAGGCTGCCTCAAGGCGCCGCGGGATCGTCACATCCGTAGACAAGGCAAATGTCCTGGAAAGCTCGCGCCTGTGGCGCGAGGTCGTGACAAGGGTTTCCGGGGAGTATCCCGGCGTGACGCTGAACCACATGTACGTGGACAATGCTGCAATGCAGCTTATTAGGAACCCGGGCCAGTTCGACGTAATAGTGACGACGAACATGTTCGGCGATATATTGTCCGATGAGGCATCCATGATAACGGGTTCCATTGGGATGCTTCCGTCTGCAAGCCTCGGGAGCGGCAAACCGGGGCTCTATGAGCCGATCCACGGCTCTGCTCCCGACATAGCGGGACAGGACAAGGCGAACCCGATAGCTACTATACTGTCCGCCGCCATGATGCTCCGCTATTCGCTTGGCGAAGACGCCGCGGCGGACCTGGTCGAAAACGCGGCAGTAAAAGTCCTGGAGAAGGGATACAGGACTCCCGACATCGCGTCTTTCGGCGGCACCGTAGTGGGTACGGCCGAAATGGGCAGGCTGATAGCTGAAGAAGTGAGACTTGCCGGGCAATGAGCTTATAATTATGCACCGACATCATAATTATTCCTGGAAAAGTATAAAAGCAATATGGATTTTCCACATTGCTTTTTTATATACCAGCATATATTGACATATATTATCACATAATATTGTTTATTATCGTTTTGGTTCGAAATTTGGCCCTTTCGCCTTAGTGTGCAACAAATAAGTAAACATAAAATTTATACAAATAAGTCAATATAATGTATATTTATAACAGAGAATAGCCGGTTTACCGAAATCCAGGATAAATCGCGGGAACATGGCCCGTCGGCGCCAGGCAGCCCCAAATGCCTGGAACAGAGGCGTCCGGCGGGGTGGACAGGTGTCCCGTGAACACAATATTTTGCAACATAGTTAAAAATTTTAGTGAAAAATAAATGCTTTTTCGAATTGCATTATTTTTTTCTTTCATGTATTATGTTTACAGACTATTTTGGGGTCATCCGCCCGGCGCCGGACGATTTTTCCTGCCGGGGCATAACAGAAAGGGTGTCTTTGTTTGGGAAAATATATTTTAAAAAGGATAGTGCTTGCAGTAGTCACGCTGTGGCTTGTTGCAACGATTACGTTCATATTGATGAACCTGGTTCCCGGCGGGCCTTTCCTTGCTGAAAAAGCGCCGTCGGAAGCGACGCTGAAAGCCCTGAACGAAAAATACGGGCTCGACCAGCCTCTGATCGTCCAGTACAAGAACTATATGACCAGGCTGCTCAGGGGCGACATGGGTCCATCGCTGAAGCAAAGGGGGCGTACAGTAAACCAGATAATATCGAACGGGTTCAAGTCGTCGGCGAAAGTCGGGGGCATATCCGTCCTTTTTGCTCTTATAGTGGGCATCACCCTCGGCAGCATAGCAGCAATGAACAGGGGGAAATGGATCGACAACGTCATCATCGTTTTGTCGACCTGCGGCATAGCGGTACCGAGTTTCGTGGTATCGACGGTGCTGATGATGATATTCAGCGTAAAGCTGAAATTGCTTCCGACATACGGGCTGTCTTCGCCGCTGCACTACATCATGCCGGTGATGGCCCTTTCATTTTACCCGATGTCCTACATCACCAGGCTGATGCGTTCGAGCATGCTGGAGGTGCTGGGGCAGGATTACATGAGGACTGCAAGGGCAAAAGGACTTTCGAATTTCAAAATGATTTTCAAGCATGCGCTGAGGAACGCGATACTGCCGGTGGTCACTTACCTTGGGCCGCTGCTTGCGTATACGCTGACAGGGAGCTTCGTGATCGAGAAAATATTCACCATTCCCGGGCTTGGGAATGACTTCATAAGCTCCATAACAAACAGGGATTACATGCTGATCATGGGTACTACGGTCTTCCTTGCTGCGCTGCTGATCACGATGAACCTGCTGGTCGATATAGCGTACAAGCTGATAGACCCGCGTATCAAGCTGAAGTAGTTGAGAACGAAAAAGGAACAGGGAGCGATAACGGAAAATGATGAAGGGGAAAAATCCACTTAGCCTGCAACTGGATGTTTCGGATTTCCTGCCGGCTGACAATGAGGAGAAGCAAAGCCTCGTGGTCATGCGTAAAAGCGTCAGCTTCTGGCGTGACGGGCTGCGAAGGTTCAGGAAAAACAAGATCGCGATGACAAGCTTTATAGTAATAATACTGATTATGTTATTCGCGTTTGTCGGGCCCATATTCTACCCCTACTCGTACGAACAGCAGATCAGGGGGAGCGAAAACCTGGCCCCGATGGAATACTCGGAACAGGAACTCGAACTTATAGCCCAGGGGCAGAAAGTATTCCCGCATATCCTCGGGACCGACACCCATGGGCGTGATATAATGGTGCGCCTGATGATGGGCAGCCGCGTTTCGCTGCTCGTCGGTATCGTGGCCAGTGTGCTCGTGCTCATCATAGGCTCGGTATACGGCGCGATAGCAGGATATTTCGGCGGCAGGGTGGACCTGATAATGATGCGCATAGTCGACATCATATATACCGTGCCTGACATACTGATCATCATACTGCTGATGGTCACGCTGAAATTCCCGCTGGAGAACCTGGCAAACAACACACCTGGCTTTGCCTGGATAAACACCATAGGCGTCGGACTCATATGCATCTTTATCGTATTCTCGCTCCTGTACTGGGTGGGCATGGCAAGGATAGTGCGCAGCCAGATACTGATGCTGAAGGAACAGGAATTCGTAACGGCGGCAAAAGCGCTGGGGGCAAGCCATGGCAGGATAATAAGGAAGCATCTGCTGACGAACTGCATGGGAACCCTGATCGTAACGGCTACCCTGCAGATCCCGTCGTCGATATTTACCGAAAGCTTCCTCAGCTTCATCGGCATAGGCGTTGCGGCCCCGATGCCGTCGCTGGGCTCGATGGCAGCACAGGCTATCGGAGGGATCTCGTCGTACCCCCACAGGCTGCTGGCGCCCGCGATCATGATAAGCCTGATCATACTTTCGTTCAACCTGATCGGGGACGGCCTGAGGGATGCGTTCGACCCGAAGCTGAAAGACTGATTCGGACTGCAGGATGGCAGTATCGATAGATTTGAGGTGAAAATAATGGTTAAAACACTTGTTGACATAAAGAATCTGCAGGTTTCCTTCTTCACACCGGCGGGTGAGGTGAAGGCGCTCAACGATGTTTCGCTGAAGATGGAAGAAGGAGAAGTACTGGGGATCGTCGGGGAAAGCGGCAGCGGGAAGAGTGTTACCGCGTATTCGTTGTTGGGGCTGATCCCGCATCCCGGGCGTATCATCGGCGGGACGATCGAGTTCAACGGGCGCAGGATCCATGAGATGACAGAGGCCCAGATGCGGGATATGAGGGGCAACGAGGTCAGCATCATATTCCAGGACCCGATGACGAGCCTCAACCCTGTATATACCATAGGCAATCAGATAATGGAAGTTATCCTGCTGCATACCAACAAAACGAAAAAGGAAGCGTATGAACGCGCAGTAGAACTGCTGACGCTGGTCGGTATAAATGAACCTGCGAAAAGGATGAAGCAATACCCTCACGAACTGTCGGGAGGGATGCGCCAGAGGGTCATGATAGCCATCGCGCTGGCATGCGAACCAAAGCTGCTGATCGCGGACGAGCCGACAACGGCCCTGGATGTGACCATACAGGCGCAGATACTGGAACTGATGATGGAACTCAAGCAGAAGATCGGCATGTCCATCATCATGATCACCCATGACCTTGGCATCGTAGCCAGCATGTGCCGGAAAATCGCGGTCATGTACGCCGGAAAAGTGGTCGAGTACGGCACGACCGATGAGATATTCTACAATCCGAGGCATGAATACACTAAAGGGCTGCTCAGGAGCATACCGAGGCTCACGGAAAAAGAGCACAAAAAGCTCATACCCATCGAAGGCACCCCGGTAGACCTGCTGAATCCTCCGGCAGGATGCCCTTTCGCGCCGCGCTGCGCCAGCTGCATGAAGATATGCCTCAGGAAGATGCCGCCATACACGTATCTGTCCGATACACATTACAGTGCGTGCTGGCTTTTGCAGAAGGAAGAGTTTGAAAGGAGGGGGCAAAAGGAATGAGCAGGCTGGTCGAAGTAAAAAACCTGAAGCAGTACTTCCGTGTCGGAGGAAGCATCTTTCGCCCCGTTTATGTCAAAGCCGTGGATGATGTAAGTTTTCACATAGACAAGGGAGAGACCCTCGGGCTGGTCGGCGAGAGCGGTTGCGGCAAGACGACCACGGGCCGCACTATCCTCAGGCTCCATGAGCCGACGGAAGGCCAGATAATTTATGACGGGACCGACATCACGAAAGTGGACATGCTGCCTTACAGGCGCAAAATGCAGATAGTTTTCCAGGACCCGTACGCGAGCCTCGACCCGAGGATGACCGTCGGAGACATAGTCGGTGAGGCCATAGACATCCACAGGCTTGCATCGAACAAGCAGGAGAGGAAAGAAAAGATATATGAGATGCTGGAGCGGGTAGGCCTGAACAGTGAACATGCCAACCGCTACCCGCATGAATTCTCCGGGGGACAGCGCCAGCGCATAGGCATCGCGCGGGCCCTTGCGGTCGACCCTGAATTCATCGTGTGCGACGAGCCGATATCGGCCCTGGACGTTTCGATACAGGCACAGATAATCAACATGTTCGAGGAACTTCAGGAAGACCTTGGGCTGACATACCTGTTCATCGCCCATGACCTCAACGTGGTCAGGCATATCAGCAACAGGATCGGCGTCATGTACCTCGGAAAGCTCGTGGAACTGGCAGAAAGCAACGAACTGACTTTCCACAGCCTGCACCCGTATACGAAATCGCTCATTTCGGCCATACCGATCCCTGATCCCGTGGAAAGCCGCAGCAAAAAGAGGATCGTCCTGGAAGGGGACGTGCCGAGTCCGCTGGATCCGCCGTCCGGATGCCGGTTCAGGACGAGATGCCCCTATGCTACGGAGATCTGCGCCGAGCAGGGGCCTGAATTCAGGGAAGTTGCTGCCGGCCATTACGTTGCATGCCATCACGTTGACAAAATCAACTGATTAAAAATTAACTTGTTTAAGTGCTGCCATTCAGGGGGATTATAACAAATATCGATTATTTGTTTATGACTCCTGAATAGCTGCATTTATATATAACAGTACATATATGTACTGAATCCAAAATTCATGAGGAGGAAGAAGTATGAGGAAGAAGCTAGTACTATTTCTGGCGCTTGTCCTCGCATGCAGTATCGTATTTACAGCATGCGGCAACAAGCTGGCCGGAGACAACAAGGGTACCGACAACACCGGCGACACGGGAAGCCCCGGCGGGACAGACGGCACCGGAACGACAGACAAGAAGAAAACAGAACTGCTCGTGGTCCATGTCGGATCGGATCCTGACACCATCGACCCGGCGCTGAACTCTGCTGTCGACGGTGCTACACTGATCATCCACGCATTCGAAGGCCTTATGACCCTCGACAAGGACGGAGTGCCGGTAAAGGCACAGGCAAAGGACTACACGGTCAGTGAAGACGGAACGACCTACACGTTCTACCTGCGTGACGACATCAAGTGGAGCGACGGCCAGCCGGTTACGGCGCATGACTATGTCTATGCATGGAACCGTGCGATCCATCCGGACACGGCAGCCGACTATGAGTACATTTTCGACATCATCGAAGGTTATGACGAGGGAACGCTGAATGTGCAGGCTACTGACGACAAGACTCTCGTCGTCAAGCTGAAGACACCGGTACCGTACTTCCTTGAGCTCTGCGCATTCCCGACATACTTCCCTGTACGCAGGGATATAATCGAACAGCACGGCGAAGCGTGGGCGATCGATCCGAAGACCTATATCGGGAACGGACCCTATAAGATGGCCGAGTGGGTACCGGGTTCACACATACTCTATGAAAAGAACCCGAACTACTGGAACTTTGAAGCTCTTGGTCCGGAGAAGATCAAGTTCGTCCTTATGGATGACGACAACGCTATAAAGAGCGCATTTGAAAACGAGGAAATACTCTTAGCCGATTCATGGCCGACCGATGAGATCGAGGCATGGAGAGACAAGCCGGAATTCTACATCGAAGGTCAGCTTGGAACATACTACGTCTCGTTCAACGTAAAGAGACCTCCGCTGGACAACCCGAAGGTCCGCAAGGCCCTGATACTCGCAATAGACCGTGAATGGATCTGCAAGAACATAGGCCAGGCCGGACAACAGCCTGCAGGCGCGTTCGTTCCGACAGGACTGTCCGATGCGGATCCGACCAAGGAATTCCGTGAAGTGGGCGGCGACTACTACGATCCTTCGGGCGCAGCATATGAAAAGAACCTGGAAGAGGCAAAGAAGCTGCTTGCTGAAGCAGGATACCCGAACGGCGAAGGCTTGCCGACGTTCGAATACCTCTACAACGAGAGTTCAGGCCATCAGGCGATAGGCGAAGCTCTCCAGGATATGTGGAAGAAGATTGGCGTCAACGTCAGGCTGCAGTCCCAGGATTGGAACACATTCCTCAACACCCGCAAGAACGGCGAGTATGACATCGCGCGCAATGGCTGGCTCGCGGACTACAACGACCCGATCTCGTTCCTTGACATGTGGACCACCGACAGCGGCAACAACGATGCACAGTGGAGCAACCCGAGGTATGACGAACTCATCAGGAGGATCAAGACCTCTACGGATACCGAGGAGCGCTACAGGCTGATGCATGAGGCAGAAGACATCATCTTCGAGGAAAGCATGCTCTGCCCGATCTACTACTATGTCGACATCTACGCGCTCAACCAGAAGGTGAAGGGATTCTACTCCTCGCCGCTGGGATACAAGTACTTCATGTACACTTGGGTAGAGTAACAAAATATAAAAGGCCGGCTCATTCGAGCCGGCCTTTTAAAATGATGTGTCCGGCACATCAGTCAGCCGGTCGTCGCAAAACCGACCGACAGGCGTGCCGGATGATTTGCTTTTCAGAATCTTGTGTATCTTCCTTCAACTTTGCCGATGATCGTGATTTCATCCGGGGCAAAGTTTTCCTTGTCGATCACCTTTGAGTCGGCCTTGAGAGTAATAGTGCCGTCGCTTTCAGGATAGAACCTTCTCAGCAGTGAGATCGTTTCATAGAAAGAGAGCACGATATCTCCGGGTTTCAGTTCTGCCGCCCGGTTGACGATGATCACATCGTTTGCGCCAAAACCGCTTTCTGTCAATCCGTCGGCCGGGCAATCGGAAATGATATAATCGCCGTTTTCCGACAGGACCTCCTGGGAAATCGGATGGTACAGTTCGATGTTATAGATGTTCGTCAGGTCGTTTACGTTCCTCTTGCTGATCTTCTTGATTTTCGGCACATATACATGCTTGCCGTACATCTGGTCATCGGGAGAAACGAGCTGGATCGATCTTGCGGCGCCAAGCTGCCTCTTTATGACGCCTTTCTGTTCGAGCCTGTTCAGTATCCCCTGGACTGCCCCGGGGGTCTTTTCGCCGACCAGTTCCCCGATTTCACGGACTGTTGGAGGTATACCGTGTGTCTTGATGTAAGACTCGATAACCATGTACACCTTTTTCTGTTTTGCAGTAAGACTACTGTAATTTGCTGACATTTTATCACCCTTTATACTGTATACTTTTGTATTTATATGCTTTACATAATTCTCAAAACAGTTTAGCAGAATAATATTAAATAATCAAATTAAATTCTTACAGTACTGTTAAATTAGTACATTATAATGTCCTTACATTAAAAAATTAACATATTGTTAATAATTTTTAATCGGCCTGTAAAATTTCGACACGTAAAAATGGCCTGCACCCATGGAAGTAAATGGTATATGGAAGCATATGGTATGAATTGGATGAATATTCTGCCCGTATGCATGTATATTTATAAATATTGTCTAAACCAAGCTGGAAGGAAACCTGGATAAATGTTCACGATGTTGAAAAATGTCGAACTTTATGCCCCGGAATACCTGGGAACCAGGGACATACTTACGGCATACGGGAAGATCGCGCTGGTGTCGGACAGGATCGATACCTGGCAGCAGTTAAGGCCGGAAGTGGTCGACTGCAGCGGAATGGTCGCGATGCCCGGACTTGTGGACCAGCATGTCCATATAACGGGCGGCGGAGGTGAGCAGGGCCCAGGCAGTACCATAGGGCCGATAAGTCCGGAAGAACTCATGAAGGCCGGCATAACCACTGTCGTCGGTCTCCTGGGCTGCGACGGGGTCGGCAAAAGCGTGCAGGAACTGCTGATGAAAGCCAGGTCACTGGAAGCCGACGGCCTGACTGCATTCATATATACGGGCAATTACGGTATACCGGCCGTTACCATAACGGACAGGGTGCTGACGGACATCGTGCTGATCGACAAGGTCATCGGCGCAGGTGAAATAGCCATTTCAGACCACAGGTCCGCCTGCCCGACAAGGAACGAGCTGGCGAAGCTGGCCTACGAGGCTTTGACGGGTGGGATGCTGGGCGGCAAGGCGGGCGTCGTCCATCTGCACGTAGGAAACGGCAGGGAGGGGCTTGCTCCGCTCTTCGACCTGCTGGAAACGACGGACTTTCCGGTATCCATGTTCGTTCCGACACACCTCAACAGGAACAGGTCCCTGTTCAGCCAGGCCATGAGGTACCATAAAGAAGGAGGAACTATCGACCTGACTGCCGGTGAGCACACGGAAGAAGGGATAAACGTTCCGCAGTGCCTTGCCATGCTGGCCGAAAGCGGGAACGGGCTCGACAGGGTGACGGTGTCGTCCGACGGGAACGGGAGCGGCGCCGGCCCGACGCAGAGAGAAGCCGCCAGCGTGGCGGCCCTTTTCGATGATATACGGACTGCAGTGACCGACTATGGGCTGCCCCTGGAACTCGTACTGAAAACCGTGACGGAAAACCCGGCAAAGACACTGAAAATATACCCGCAGAAAGGGAAAATAGCCGTCGGCAGCGATGCTGACATACTGCTTGCAGAAAAAGCGACGCTGACTCCCCGTATGCTGCTCGTGGGTGGCAGGCTGCGACAAATATTTACACTAAAAAGATGAATATACGGAAGCCCGGCATAAAAGAATAATATCGGGGTGATCAGATGGATGACATGGTCCGTGCCGGAAAAGAGGGCAGGACACTGCCGAAAGCCGTAATGATGATGTGTACCGCTGCGGGCTGGGCTGCGGCCTTCGCTTCACTGGTGGGATACCCTTATATATTCGGAGCGGCGGCCATCATACTTGGCATAAGGATCAGCAAAGGCGGAAGCAGGGCAGGGATGCCCCTTGTCGCGGCGAGCATCCTGCTGATGGCGGCCGGGCTGATATTTTCCGATATGCTGCGCGGATACCTGGAAAACATCATCGGCATCTGACCCAAACCAGGCATGCCAGTGCCGTGGTCCGGGAATTTACCGCATGATTTCGCACGGGAGGTACCGGCACTGTTCAGTATCGACCCGCCAGGAAGACGGTGAAATCAATGGGCACAGGGAACTTAATAATCATAGGAGGCGCTGAGGACAAGACAGGTGAATGCCTTATCCTGAAGACATTTGTCGGGATTTCCGGGGCATCGGAAGCAAACATCGTAATAATAACGACTGCCACGGAAAAGCCTGTTGAGGCAGGAAGCCAGTACAAATCACTGTTCATCGGCCTTGGAGCAGGCAATGTGAGCTTCCTTGACATCAACACCAGGGAAGACGCCGGATCCGAGCCGAATGCGAGGCTCATTGCCGAGGCTACGGGCATATTCTTCACCGGCGGTGACCAGTTACGGATCACGAGCATACTGGGAGGCACGAGAGTGTTCGAGATGCTGCACCGCGCCTGGAAAGCAGGCGTTGTCATCGCAGGGACAAGCGCCGGGGCATCAGCCATGAGCAGGACCATGATCGTGGAGGGCAATGACAATGATCCTGCAAGGAAATGTACGCTCAAAATGGCGCCCGGACTGGGCCTGCTGGACAGGGCGCTCATCGACCAGCATTTCCACCAGCGGGGAAGGATAGGAAGGCTTTTGTGCGGAGTGGCGGAAAACCCGTCGATCCTCGGGATCGGCATAGATGAGGATACCGCCATCAGGGTATACCCTGACGACCATTTCGAAGTTATAGGAAGCAACTCGGTCGTGGTGGTGGACGGCAAGAGCATCAAAAGTTCGAATGTATCGGAACTGATGCCGGACGAAAACCTTGCCATCACCAACGTGGTCCTGCATGTTCTGCCTGCAGGATACGGGTTCGACATGACGGAAAGAAAAGTTCTGAGGGTGGAGGAAAAACAGTGGAAATAATAAAAATAGAGCCGTTCAAAGGCAGGAACATTTACAGCCACAGGCCCGTCATCAGGGCGCTGGCTGACCTTGGCGTGCATTATGACACGCCGACCAGGCAGATAGAGGGATTCAATGAACGGCTCCTTGATATTCTGCCTGGGCTTGCGAAGCATGTCTGTTCCCTCGGCTACGAAGGAGGATTTGCCGAAAGGCTGGCCGAGGGGACGTACCTCGCGCATGTTGCCGAGCACTTTGTACTCGAGCTCCAGGGACTGCTCGGTTACGACGTGCATTACGGGAAGACCCGTGTTGCTGAAGAACCGTCCCTTTATCACGTCATTTTCGAGTACAAAAACGAGAAGGCGGCCACGGAATGCCTGCTGGCCGCTGCAGATATGATAAACACGCTTATCGCCGGCAAGATGCCCGATATCGGCAGCATCATGAAGCACCTGGAGAAGGTCTCGGCCGAATCAGACATGGGACCGAGCACCGAGGCGCTGTATGAAGAAGCGAAAAAGAGGAACATACCGGTCACGCGCCTGGAGCATTCGAGCGTCCTGAGGCTTGGCACAGGCAAGTACACCAGGTACCTCGAGGCTTCGCTGTCGGACAGCTGCAGTTGCATCGCTGTTGACATGGCAGGCAACAAGCACCTTACAAAGCAAAAACTCTCCGAGGCCGGGATACCGGTACCGCAGGGGGACGTGGCTTACACGTACAGGTCGGCGGCTGCCATAGCAGCAGCCATCGGATGGCCTGTTGCCGTCAAGCCCTTCGATGCGAACCAGGGGAAGGGCGTATCCACGAACATAACAAGCTTTGCGGAACTGGAAAGCGCATTCGAAGCAGCCGCCAGGTACAGCCATGCGGTGATAGTCGAAAGGCACATAGAGGGTAAGGACTACAGGCTGCTGGTCGTCGGCGGTAAAATGGTAGCAGCCGCGGAGCGCAGGCCGCCTTTCGTCGTCGGAGACGGCGTGCACACCATCAGGGAGCTTGTGGAGATCGAAAACCGGGACCCGCTGAGAGGGACGGACCACGAAAAACCGCTTACGATCATCAGGATTGATGAGATGACAAGGCAGGTCCTTGCCAAAAACGGCTATACCGAGGACAGCATTCCCAAGGCCGGCGAAAAGGTTTTACTGCGCTGCAACGGCAATCTCAGCACCGGCGGGACCGCCAGGGACTGCACAGACGAAGTGCATCCGCACAACGCGGATCTGGCTGTGAAGGCAGCTGAACTTATGGAACTCGACATAGCAGGGATAGATATCACCTGTGCAGATATATCGAAACCGCTGGGTGAGGACAACGGCGCCGTCATCGAGGTGAACGCGGCGCCCGGGCTGAGGATGCATATATATCCTACGGAGGGCAAGCCCAGGAATGTCGCCAGCGATATAATCGGGCATCTTTTCCCGAAGGGGCAGCCCTGCAGCATCCCGATAGTATCCGTCACCGGCACCAACGGGAAAACCACTGTGACCAGGATGATCGCCCATGCGTTGCGCATCAGCGGTTTAACGACAGGAATGACGACCACTGGCGGCATATATATCGGCGACGAGTGTATCCTGAAAGGCGACAACACGGGCGCTCTCAGCGCGGCACGAGTGCTGGGCGACACCAGGGTCGAGGCCGCCGTGCTGGAGACGGCGCGGGGAGGCATCATAAAGAGAGGACTGGGTTACGACCTCGCAGATGTAGGGGTGATCGTCAATATAGGCGACGACCACCTCGGGCTTGACGGCATAAATACCAGAGAGGAACTGGCAAAAGTCAAGTCCCTGGTCGTCGAGGCCGTCAAACCGGAAGGCACTGCCGTCCTGAACGCGGATGACGGGATGACGCCGTTCCTGCTCGGCAGGACCAGTTGTAGGCCCCTGCTGTTTTCGGCGGACGAAGACAGCCTCATGATACGCAAATGGCTGAAAGAGGGCCGGGATGCCGTATACGTCAGGGACGGCTCGATCTACGCCGCCGTGTCTGGCCGTGAAAAGTATATAGCTCGGATCGCCGATATCCCGATAACATACGGCGGCAAGGCCGCATGCAATATAGAGAATTCGCTGGCCGCAGTGTCGGCCCTGCTGGCGCTGGGCATGCCGGCTGCAAGGATCAGGAAGGGGATCATGAGTTTCAGGCCGGACCTGGCTGCGAACCCGGGAAGGTTCAACATTTTTGACATGGGCTCGTTTTCCGTCATGCTCGATTACGGCCACAATAAAGCGGGCTACAGCGCCGTAACGAATATGCTCAGGCATTTCGACGCTTCAGTGTATACGGGTGTGATCGGTATGCCGGGAGACAGGAAAGACGAGAGCATAATCGAGGTCGGAAGGCTCTGCGGGCGCTTCTTCAATAAACTATATATCAAGGAAGACAGCGACCTGCGGGGGAGAGATGCCGGAGAAGTTGCCGGCCTTCTTTATCGCGGAGCCATCGAGGCAGGAATGGACAGGGACAAGATAACGGTGATATACCAGGAGGACCTTGCCCTCAAAAAGGCCATGGCGGACGCCGTGCCGGGCGAAATGATCGTTATGTTCTTTGAAGAACTCGACCCTGCCGTCGAGATCCTGGAGAAATACCGCAAAGCCAAGGGACTTGCCGGCCGGAGCGCCGGAAAACCGTGCAAAACCGGGATGCATCGCTCGGCGACCGGATGAAGGCAGGGACAGGCAGGGCGACGTCACTGCAGGCAATAATAAAAGAATATAAACAAAAGGGCGGATATCATTCCGCCCATTTTATATAATCAAAGGTGATCCGACGATGTTCTCGGCTGATTCCAGATGCCTTCACCAGGGCATCAGAGCTTCGTGCCGCAGTTGGTGCAAAATGCCGCGCCTTCGCCCACTTCCGCATTGCAGGACGGGCAGGTCGGCTTTGCCGGCTGTTCCGCTGCCGGGGCAGCCGTATCATCCTGTGGCAGTTCGTTTTTGGTCCCGCACTTGCCGCAGAACAGCTGGGTCCTTTCCATTTCGGCGCCGCAGTTGATGCACGACTTTATGCCTTTGAGCTCGGCTATTTTTTCCCTGTAAGCTTTTATGTTCGCCATATGCTCGGTAATCTGGACGCACGCTTCCTTTACTGCGTCATCTGCAGTGCCGGTCTGTTCGAAATTCTCGAAAATAGTCTTCCCGATCTGAGAATAGAGCTTCTGGATCTTGTCTTCCTCGGAATTGATGCTTGCATTCAGCTTGGTGATCTCGACGAGTTCGCTGGATTTCTTCGCAGCTGCCTGCGCGGCTTCACCCACTTTTTTGCCCAGGTTTTCAAAGAACTGCATCATGATACCTCCAATCACGATTTCATAGGATTGTACGAAACTGGATCCACACAAAATAATTATAAGTAATATCAGCCTGATATTCAATATAAGATGGCATTTCCCGCCAGACAGGCAATAAAAATACGGACGGACAACGGATGCGGCCGCCGGAGCCGCACCTGCGCAAACGCCATGGATGCCTGTTTGCTGCCGGGATATGACAGGCCGGATGGTTGAATGTACAGCCGCGTTACAGTAGAATAGGAATGGGATACGATCGATACGGACGTTCCCGATGACGGATGGCTCCGCATCGTCACGGAGGTGAAAGTGTGGTAGAGGTGTACTTTTACATACCCGCAGACAGGGCAGGCGATGCTGTCGACTGCGGGATAAAGCTCTCTGAGTGGTACAGCCGCGAGGTATGCATAGATGGGATCGCCCGGAAATGTATCACTGCACTTCTTAATCCGAGGGACGAATACGAAAAATACACATCAAGCGAGTACAAATGCCTCAAGATGGAGATCCCGCCGAAATACTGCTACGTGGCCGACAGATCGCTGTATGAAGCCGGCCGTGGGAACCCTGAAGCAATGAAACTGTACGAGGGATCCATCATACCGGTTATGGACTACAGGTTCGGCGATTACAGGTTTCCGGAAGCCCTCGTCACCAGTACCGTCCTGGGCGAGCAGATAAGCGTGACCGGCAAAATGCTCGACACGCCGGTACTGTATACCAATTCGCAGGAACTCTATCTCAGCAACCTGACGGCACAGTTGAGAGAGGAACACAGCGACCTCGACGACACATTCCTCTACCTGTATTTCAAATGGCTCTGCAGCCAGGGGAAAGCCGACATGGTATGCGACAGCGCCGCCGGTCCCGCCGTGTTCATACTCAGGGAGAACAACAGGCCTTATGTATTCAATGCACCTGGAGGGAACAAATGAAATATGAGATACTAAAGCTTCTGAAGGAAGCGGGCCCGGATCATGTCACCGGTGTGGACATAGGAGCCCGTTTCGGAATATCGAGGTCTGCCGTCTGGAAACATATTAAGGAACTCAGGAACGAAGGATATGATATAGAGTCGTCACCGAACCTGGGCTACAGGCTGCTGGCAGGAAGCGGTCTGCTGAATGCGTTCGAGATAACGGACGGCCTCGGAACGATGACGGCAGGCCGTGAAGTGGTATGGTTCGACAGGATCACGTCCACGAATATCCATGCGGCCAGGCTCGCAGCCGAAGGCTGTGCCGAGGGGACGGCCGTGGTCGCGGGGATGCAGACCCATGGCAAAGGAAGGCTGGGCAGGAACTGGGAATCCCCGGAAGGCAAGGGCGTCTATCTCTCGGTCGTGCTGAAGCCGCCGATGGCGCCTGCGGAGACCCCTGTACTCACCCTTGCGGCAGCCGTGGCGGCGGTAAGGGCCATATACTCAGCAACCGGCCTCAGGACCGGAATAAAGTGGCCCAACGACATCATATACGACGGCAGGAAAGTGAGCGGGATCCTGCTTGAAATGAACTCGGAAGCTGACAGGGTCAATTATATCATACTGGGTATAGGGATAAACTATTCGCAGGCGGAGGAGGATTTTTCGCCGGAACTCCGGGACAGGGCCATTTCGATCCTGGCTGCGTCGGGCGGACAGGAAGATGCAAAGGATGGCGACCAGGGCGCAGATGGGGGAAGGCTTGCCCTGGTACGTGCGCTGCTGCGGGAACTCGACGAAGTTTACCATGGTATCCTCAGCGGGAAAACAGGTGACATACTGGACGAATGGCGGAAGTATTCCGTCACGCTCGGCAGGGAAGTGCGGTTCACGCTGAAGGATACCGAATATACGGGCACGGCCGTTGACATCACCGAAAACGGCAGCCTCCTGGTGGACTGCAGCGACGGCGTCAGGAGGGAACTGCTGTCGGGGGAGATATCCGTCCGCGGCATTTTCGGCTATGCAGGCCAGCGACCGCAGGTGCGCAGCGCAGACTGACACCGACTGCCCGCTGCCCGGTGCATTAGTGCCGTCGCAAAGTGCAGATCAACAGGTGCCAGGCGGCATGGGCAGGCAGGTATGTGCAGCCGGCGGGCATGCGGCTGCCGGCATATGCGGACGCCGCTGTAAACGGCATTTGCGGGCGCAGTGCCGGAAGCTGCCGGGGTTGACTTGTCAAAACAATTAAAATACAATAATTACACTGCTTCACTATTTTGGAGGTTAAGAATGGTCAGAAACAGAAACGAAGATATCGATGACAGTGCGGTAAAGACTGAAGCAACCCATGGTCACAGGGAACAGCAGTACCGCAGCCGGCCCAACTCCAGGGGGAAGTTCAGGGGACGGCAGCAAAACATGGCAAAAAGCGAGGAACAGGGAGGCAAGGATATGCAGGGGCGATCTGCATCAGGTAAGGGCCATTCCCAGGGCCCGCAGAAAAGCGCGAAAGGCCATGATTCATACAGCCGTGACAACTCCAGGCAAAGGGGTTATTACCGCGACAGGGGAAAAGGCGGCGACAGGGATCACCAGAAACATTCCGGAAGGCACGGCAATACGCATAAAGGCAGGGAAGAAGAGACGATCGAGGATATCAGGCGGGATATAGAAAGGATCGAAAAGGAAATAGAACTCGAGATAAAAGAGATCAGGAGCATGAAATTCCTGTAAGGCTCCTGCCCCGGGGATCAGAAGATTTTCAGGCTGCGGAGCGGCGAGGGAGGGACTCCTGCTGTTCCGATGCTGCCTGTTTGGAGGCGAACAAGTTGCTGCTTGCGATAAATGTAGGAAACACCAACATACGTTTCGGCGTATATGAAGGCAAAAAACTCATAGCTCACTGGAAGCTGGCTACCAACAGGGGATGGACTGCCGATGAATTCGGCATGTATTTCGTAAACTTCTTCAACTACGAAAAACTCGATATTTCCGATATCGAGGCAGTCATCATATCGTCGGTGGTACCGCCGATAATGTTTTCATTCGAACATGCCATTGAAAAATATTTAAAGAAGAAACCCATAATCATAGGTCCAGGCGTAAAGACCGGCATCAACATAAAGTACGAGAATCCGCGCGAACTCGGGGCGGACAGGATCGCCAACGCCGTGGCCGCCTACGAGATCTACGGGGGACCGGCGATAGTCGTGGATTTCGGCACCGCCACCACGTTCAACGCCATATCGTCAAAAGGCGAGTTCCTCGGAGGCGCGATCTGCCCCGGCATCCTGATATCCGCGGAAGCCCTGTACCAGAGGACGGCCAAGCTGCCCAAGATAGACCTGGCAAAGCACGGGACGGCGATAGGGCGGAATACCGCCGTCGGGATGCAGGCCGGGATATTCCACGGTTACGTGGGACAGGTGAATTACCTGGTAAAAAAGATCAAGCAGGAAATGCGCGAAGAGAACGCAAAAGTAATAGCTACAGGAGGCCTGGCCAAGTTCATAGCCCCTGAGGCAGAATCCATCGACGAAGTTAACGGCCGCCTCGTCCTGGAGGGCTTAAGGATCATATATGAAAAAAACAGGAACGAAGCCTGAAATGAACCGAACGTCACCTGGCCGTAATACGCCCGTTTACGATGCCCTGAGGTCATACTCTGCTTCAGGGACGCTTCCGTTCCATATGCCCGGCCACAAGCTCGGGGCGGGCATCTCCGCGGTTTTCCTTTCAGAGCTTGAAAAACTGGATCTTACCGAGTTACCCGATACCGATGACCTGCATAAACCCGAGGGAGTGCTGAAGGAGGCGCAGGAACTGGCTGCATCTGCATTTGGAGCCAGGTTGAGCCGCTTCCTCGTCAATGGCAGCACCGTCGGCCTCCATGCGGCGATCGCTGCCGTGTGCAGGCCGGGGCAACACCTCATCACGGGCCGTGACTGCCATGTTTCAGTCGTCAACGGAATGCTGATGGCCGGCGTTTCGCCGCATTACATCATCCCGCGGTATTCTGACGGGTTCCGCATCAGCACCGGCATTACCCCGGATGACGTGGAAAAAGCGATGGACGATGCCCCCGACGCACCGGCGGTGCTCGTGACAAGGCCCAGCTATTACGGCGTCTGCTGCGACATCAGGAAGATCGCCGAAGTCGTGCACGCCCGGGGCAAGGTCCTTATAGTGGATGAGGCCCACGGCCCCCACCTTGTATTCAATAAAAGGCTGCCGATATCGGCACTGGAAGCCGGTGCGGACCTGTGCATCCAAAGTGCGCACAAGACGCTGCCCGCGTTCACGCAGGGGGCGTACCTGCACATTGGCTCCGACAGGGTGGATCCTGAAAGGGTGGATCACTTCCTCGGCGTATACCAGACCACCAGCCCGTCGTACATAATAATGGCCTTCCTTGACATAGCCAGGGAGATCATGCAGAAGCAGGGGCAGGAAAAACTCGACAGCCTGCTCGATTCGATACACGCCAACGGGGGAAGGCTTGAGGGCAGCCCTTTGCGCATGCTCGACATGGCGTCTGTCCCCGGGTTCGACCATGACGCCACGAGGATAACGGTAAATGTGTCCGGCCTCGGCATATCGGGCTACGAGGCTGCAAGGCTGCTGAGGCACGATTACCGCATACAGGCCGAGATGTCGGACCTGCACAACGTGATCTTCATAACTACCGTGGCAGACAGCCCCGGCTCGGTCGGCAGGCTGTTCGATGCGCTCGTCGACCTGCAGCGGCGTCCGCATGCTGGTAAAGGCATGTCCTGCGGAAAGGCAGCCGGCGTGAAAACGGGGCAGGATCACTGGCGGAACGGCTTTGGGCAAATGTATGCCGCTTTGCTGAAAATGCAGGCAGAGACCTGCCGGCGGGAACTGTACGAGAGAAGGGTCCTGCTGGACGCAGATTCCGAGAGGGTCAGCCTGGCCGATGCGGCCGGCAGGATAAGCAAGTGCGTCATATCGCCGTACCCTCCGGGTACTGCCCTCATATGCCCGGGTGAAGTTATCACGCGGGAGGCGGTGGATTTCATAGCGGACGTGGCCGGAGCCGGCGGCAGCGTGCATGGGCTGGGCAGCGACGGGACCGTACAGGTTTTATGCAGGAAATAAATCCGATATGGTAACGTATGCTGTTATAGGGTATAATTTAAGTAGGCGGCGCGGATCGATCGATTTCAGGGGATGTGGACCATATGAACAGAGGGCTTTTCATCACTGTAGAAGGCACCGACGGCTGCGGGAAGACGACGCAGATCAGGAACATAATAGACCACCTTACTTCAATGGGGTGCAAGGTGGTCGTAACAAGGGAGCCCGGCGGGACGCGCATCAGCGAGTGCATCCGCTCCATCATCCTTGATCCCGCCTACACCGAAATGCACAGCAAGACGGAGCTGCTGCTGTACTCGGCAGCACGCGCACAGTTGGTGGAGCAGGTTATAAAGCCTGCCATAGCCAATCGCGAGACCGTGATATGCGACCGTTACGTGGATTCGTTCTATGCTTACCAGGGCTACGGCAGAGGGCTTGACATGGATATGCTCAGGCAGATCACATCCATAGCCGTAGGCGATATGATGCCCGACATCACGTTCTTCTTCGACCTGGATCCTGAAACGGGACTGAAAAGAAGGAGGAATGCCGCAAACGGCGACAGGATAGAGAATGAACAGCTCGATTTCCACCACAGGGTCTATCGCGGCTACAAGCAGCTTGCAAAAGAAAACCCCGGCAGGATAAAAACCATAGACGCGTCCAGGTCCGTCGAAGAGGTCTGGGCAGATGTAAGGAAGCAGTTGGATGCGGTTCTCGGATTTGTCAGGGAAATCTGAATTGATCTATGTATTTTGGTGAGGAGGGCGAAAAATGAAACTCGTGTTTGCCATCGTCCATGACGAAGACGGCCCGAAAGTGATGGAAGAGCTGAACAGGAACGGTTTCAGCGTGACCAAGCTGTGTTCCACCGGCGGTTTCCTGAAGGCAGGGAACACCACTTTGCTCGTGGGCGTCGATGAGGAGCACCTCGATGAAGTCATCGAGGTCATCAAGAAAAAGTCCAGGAGCAGAAAGCAGGTCATCAATTCCAACATGACGCCCAACGGGGTGGGAGGCATGTTCATACCTTACCCGGTGGAAGTAGTTGTCGGGGGCGCGACGATATTTGTCCTTAACGTCGATCGTTTCGAAAAGGTATAGACCTCGCACGGGGTCCGTCGGAGGTAAACCTTGAAGATAAGCGATACTCTCACCAATATGGCAGGCCTGGCAGGCTTGCCCGCCAAGGATGAAAAGAAAGTAAAGCCCGGCAGGCGCGGTGAATTCAGGCACCAGCTCAAAATGGCGGAGGATGCCGGCTATGAGCAGCATCTGAAGGACCTTGCCGAAGAGATCATAAGGCAGGGCGAAAGGCTTGCGGAAAAGGTAGATATCCGCGAACTGAAGATTTACAGGAAGCTGGTAGCCGAATTTCTCGACCTGGCCGTCGGCAAATCGAAGAAGTTCTCGAAAAGGAGCCTGCTGGACAGGCGGGGCAGGCACAGGGTCTTTGCGATAGTCAGGACCATAAATGAAGAACTGGAACGGCTTACAGAGGATGTTCTCAACGGGGAGAAGGACAACCTGGGCCTTCTCCGGCGTCTTGAAGATATCAGGGGACTGATACTGGATCTGCTGGCCTGATACGCGGCGGATCATCACGTTGTTCAGGGAGTGGCAAATGGATTTCGAGGGTATAACAGGTCAGAGGGAAGTGGTCGAAAACCTGAAGCGGTCACTTTCCGAAGACAGGATCAGTCATGCATACATATTCTCAGGACCGCAGGGTATCGGCAAAAAAACCATAGCAAGGATATTTGCCGGACTGCTGCTTTGTAGCGACCCGCGTGACGGGGCCACCTGCGGCAGGTGCAAGGCCTGCCTTCTCATGGAAAACGGAACCAATCCCGATTTCGTAAGCATCAATACTGACGGTCCAGGCATAGGCGTGGACCTGGTACGCGGCATCCAGGCCGATTCCGTGCTCAGACCCATGTATTCCAGGCACAAGGTATACATCGTGAAAGATGCGGCGAAGATGACGGTCCAGGCACAGAACTGCCTGCTCAAGACATTCGAGGAGCCGCCGGGATATGTCGTCGTCATCCTGCTGACCACGAATTACGAAAGCCTGCTGGAGACGGTCCGTTCACGGGCGCAGCACCTGCAGTTCAGGAAATATACCCATGACCAGGTGATGCAGGTACTTAAAGCCAGGGTAGGCGGAAGCGGCAGCGCGCTGGAACTCATAGCCGGCTATGCCGACGGCAATATCGGACAGGCCCTGAAACTGGCGGAGTCCAGCGAATTCTCCGTCCTGCGGGACAGGCTGTTCGATCTTCTGCCGCGGATAGCAACAGGCAGGACAAGCGACATTTTTGAGCTTGCCGCTTTCCTGGAAGACAACAGGGACAGCATCGACGTGGTGCTCGAAATAATGCTGGCATACTACAGGGATCTGCTCGTCGCAAGGGAAGGCGGCGGAAGCATGTTGATAAATTCCGATAAAAAAGATATTATAATGAATAATGCCCGAAGCTGGCATACCGGCAGGATCATCGGGTGCATAGACGCTATAGCGGCTGCGGGTGAAGCTTTGAGGCAACACGCTAATTATCAGCTTGCAACGGAGTACCTGCTGATAAGGCTGCAGGGATAAAAACACGGGAGGACACCGGATGGTAAAGGTAGTTGGAGTAAGGTTCAAAAGAGCAGGGAAAATCTATTACTTCGACCCTGATGAACTGCAGATAGAAAAAGGCATGCATGTCATCGTGGAAACCGCAAGGGGAGTGGAGTTCGGCGAGGTCGTGATACCGATCCGCGAAGTTCCCGACGAGGAGATAGTCGCTCCGCTCAAAAAAGTCATGCGCATAGCCACGGAAGAAGACGAAAAACATGCCCTTGAAAACAAGAAAAAGGAAAAGGACGCTTTCGGCATATGTCTCCAGAAAATCAGGGACCACAACCTTGGTATGAAGCTCATAGACGTGGAATACACGTTCGACAACAACAAGATCCTGTTCTATTTTACCGCCGACGGCAGGGTGGATTTCAGGGAACTGGTCAAGGACCTGGCTTCCGTTTTCAAAACGAGGATAGAACTGCGACAGATAGGCGTCAGGGACGAAGCGAAAATGATGGGCGGCGTCGGCGTTTGCGGCAGGGAACTGTGCTGCTGTTCGCACCTTGGCGAATTCCAGCCCGTATCCATAAAAATGGCAAAGGAACAGGGGCTGTCGCTGAACCCGGCCAAGATATCCGGCAACTGCGGAAGGCTCATGTGCTGCCTGCGATATGAACAGGAGGCTTACGAGCAGATAATAAAGCACGCGCCGAAAATCGGTGCTGTCGTCGAGACGCCCGACGGCCAGGGAGTAGTCATCGAAAGGTTCCTCCTGAAGGAAACGGCGAAGGTGAAGCTGGACAAGGACAACGAAACTGACCTGAGATCATACAGGTTCAGTGAGCTCAGGGTGATACAGGACGGTGCCGTCCAGGAAGAAAGCGACATCGAAGATGCCGAAATGGAGGAACTGAAGGCCCTGGAGGATTGAATCCGCCGGAATGCCCGGAATATTGACAAAAAGTATTTGCTTTATCTGTCTTAAGTGTTAAAATAGTAGGGGTTTGTTTTTGGGTTATCAAAATGTATTTAGGAGGTGTACTCTGATGGCATATCGCATCAGTGAAGACTGCATCAGCTGTGGAGCATGTGAACCCGAATGCCCGGTTACAGCAATTTCCCAGGGTGACGGCAAATATGAGATAGACGAGGATGCATGCATCGACTGCGGATCGTGTGCGGAAGTCTGTCCGGTCGATGCTCCGAAGCCGGTATAAACAGTTGGGACGATAAGGGGTCAGGCAGCAGCTTTCATGCTGATGCAGGATCCCTTATTTATTTTGTTCCGGAAAACTTTCTGTTCCGGAAAACTTCTTTATCTACAGTGCTGCAGGCGTGGAAGCCTGCCGTATATAAAGGGTGGATCCGTTGGATATCACGATAATGGGAAACGAGCGGATAGATGACCTGCAATACAGGGGTCTCAGGCTGATACAGAAAACGGACGGTTTCTGTTTTGGCATCGATGCCGTGCTGCTCTCGTATTTTGCACAGGTGCCGAAAAACGCCTCTGTGATCGACCTCGGCACGGGAACTGGGATAATCGCGGTGCTTGTGGCTGCAAAAAAGGGACCTGCCAGGGTGGTCGGGCTGGAAATACAGGCCGATATGGCCGAAATGGCGGCGCGCAGCGTTGCCCTCAACGGGCTGCAGGACAAGATAAGCATAGTCCGCGGGGATATAAAGGATGCCGTGCAGTTGTTCGGCCCCTCGAGCTTCGACGCGGTCGTGACCAATCCCCCTTACATGGAAAAGGGCGGAGGCCGGCTGAACCCTGAAGACAGCAAGGCGATATCGAGACACGAGATACTCTGCTCGCTCGAGGATGTGATCTCGGTATCTGCAAGGCTGCTGAAACACGGCGGGAAATTCTCGATGGTCCACAGGCCGCACAGGTTGGCGGATATCATGTACAACATGCGCAATTACGGCATCGAGCCGAAGCTGATGAGGCTTGTCCATCCTTCACCGGGCAAAAGGCCGAACCTGGTCCTTATAAGCGGTACCAGGGGCGGCAGGGCCGAACTCAGGGTACAGGAACCATTGTACGTGTATGACAGCTCGGGGAGGTACACTAAGGAGATCGACGAGATATACGGCAGGGATGCCGAGGCGGACGATCGATGACAGGGACGGGCGCGGACCGTACGCCTGATTTTTAAAATAACTGCCGGGGCGCCTGGCGCGGTCCCCGGCCGAAAGGCAGATAAGATGGCTGGAAAGGCAGAAACGACCGGGACACTCTATCTGGTGTCAACACCCATAGGAAATCTTGAAGATATAACGCTGCGGGCCCTCAGGGTACTGAAAGAGGCCGACATCATCGCTGCGGAGGATACGCGGCAGACCCTGAAACTGCTCAACCATTTCGGAATAAAAAATACGCTCGTAAGCTACTACGAGCACAACAGGGCCGAGAAGGGGGATTACCTGGTCGGCCGGCTTCTTGAGGGCAAGGATGTGGCGCTGGTGTCCGATGCGGGGACTCCCGGCATTTCCGATCCCGGCGAGGATCTCGTCAGGCTTGCCGTAAGCAGGGGGATACCTGTAACGGTGATACCGGGACCTTCGGCGGTCATAGCCGGAGTCGTGCTGTCAGGATTTCCGGCAGGCAGGTTTGCCTTCGAAGGATTCCTGCCGGTGAACAGGCGGGCAAGGCGCGAGAGGCTCTCGGCCATCAGCAGGGATACCCGGACACTGGTGTTCTACGAAGCGCCTCACAAGCTCCTGCAAACACTGAAAGACCTGAGGGATGCGCTTGGCAACAGGAGGGCCGCAATAGCGAGGGAACTGACCAAGAAATTCGAGGAGGTCTGGCGCACCACGCTCGACGAAGCCGTGGCCAGGTATGAGAATGAACCTCCGAAAGGCGAATTCGTGATCATCCTGGAGGGCGCGGACGAGCGCGGACTCCGGGAGGATGAGATAAAATGCTGGGAAGGCATCAGTATACAGGATCATGTCCGGATGTACCTGGACAGCGGCCTCGACAGGAAAGAAGCCATGAAAAAGGTGGCGGATGACCGGGGGATAAGCAAAAGGGACGTATATAAAAGCCTCATTGAATAAATAAAACCCGACTTCAGAAGCCGGGCTTTACATGTACCTGGATGCCGGGTTTTCCGTCATCTTTCCGGTCGACCGTTATTCCGGTCACATCAGCCTTTCCTGAGTTCCTTCATGCAGTTCGGGCAGATGTTCTTGCCTTTGTACGTGGTGACGTCTTTGGCATCGCCGCAGAAAATACATGCCGGTTCATATTTCTTGAGTATGATCGTGTTGCCATCGACATATATTTCAAGTGCGTCCTTTTCGGCAATGTCAAGTGTTCTCCTCAGTTCTATCGGGAGCACGACCCTGCCAAGTTCGTCGACTTTTCTTACTATTCCTGTAGATTTCATACTGATTCCTCCTCTACTAACATTATTCGACATTCTTTTATGAAAATATACTAACATAAATTCCGGTTTGCGTCAACAATTAATTTATATATATTCAAAAAAATGTTATGGAAAATTTAGTGAAAACTATTCGCGGCAATCGGCCAAATGCCGGAAATAAAGCGGGTTTGAGATCTGTCAATTTTTCCCGGGGCGGAAAAACGCCTTTTCCGGCATAATTCGGGACCTGCAGATTTACTGGAAATCGTGTCGGGCAATATTGCACGAAATTCGACAAAAGACGAGCCCTGACCGGCCACTCTCCAGGAAAGAACGGGATCATGGCAGGCTGCATGTAATTTTTAGAAACGGTTCCCAATATAAATAACTGATCGGTTTTATCGCAGGCAGACCAGTTATTTTTATTTCCATATCCTGTGCCGGGTATTTGAGCATACCCGGGCATGCGAGGTGGCGGAATGTGAATTATATATGGGCGGGACTGCTGGCCGTCGGGTTCCTGGCCGGCATTTTGAACGGCAGGATCGACGAGGTCACCAAAGCAGCTTTCAGTTCGGCAGGCAAGGCAGTGGAACTGGGCATAGGACTGCTCGGGATCGTGTGCCTCTGGTCCGGGCTGATGAAAATAATGGAAAAAAGTGGCGTGACAAACTTTATCGCGAGAGCTGCGAAGTTCATCCTCAGGCCTGTTTTCCCGGATCTTGAAGGCAATGATAAGGCCATGGGCGCCATCGTCATGAACCTGTCGGCCAATTTCCTCGGTCTGGGCAATGCGGCGACGCCTTTCGGGATAAAGGCCATGGAGGAACTGCAGAAACTGAACAGGAAAAAGGATACTGCCACTGATGCGATGTGCATGTTCCTTGTACTCAATACATCAGCGCTGCAGCTTATCCCGACATCCGTGATAGCGTTGAGGAGCGAGGCCGGCTCTGCAGCCCCGGCGGAAATCATACCCTGCATATGGACAGCGTCGCTATGCGCCGCTATTGCAGGGATACTTGCGGCAAGGGTGCTGATGCAGGTGTGGCAAGGCGGACAGGTCAGCCTCGGGAGCAGGGAGAGGGGCAGGCTGATGAAAACGTGAAATATCCGCTCTTTACCGCCATATCCGTTTACGTTCTCCCGCTGGCTGTCCTGGCCATACTCGGCGTGGGCCTGGCGCGGAAGGTAAGGATATTCGAAGCATTTACAGAGGGCGCAGCCGAAGGGATCTCGACCGTTACCAGGATATTGCCGTCACTGGTCGGTATCCTCACGGCCATCGGCGTCTTCAGGGCGTCAGGAGCGCTGGATGCCCTTGTCGGGCTGCTGGCGCCCGCATTCAGATCACTGGGCATACCGGCGGAAGCCATCCCGCTCGTTTTGATGAGGCCGGTTTCAGGCAGCGCATCGCTGGCAATAGTCGCCGATATGCTCAGGGAATACGGTCCGGATTCATACGTCGGAAGAGTAGCCTGTACGATGCTTGGCTCCACCGAGACTGTTTTTTATACGCTTGCCGTTTACTACGGCTCTGTCGGCATCAGGAATATCAGGTACACGCTGGCGGCGGCGCTGATCGCCGACGTTGCCGGAGCTGTCGCATCAGCTCTCATATGCGCCCTTGTATTTGGCAGGTAAGAGACCAGGAAGCTGCCCGCCGTAAAGGACTGTCCCGCTTTAAGTGAAGAACTGTCCCCCTGGAAAGGAATGCTCCCCGGGGAAGAAGTGTCCCTGTGGCAAGAAAGCTGAAGAAGCGCTCCTCCCTGGGAAACCGCTCCTCTACAGGAGGCGCAGCATGCGCAGGACCAGACCGGCAGTGCGGTATGGCCGGAGCGATGTTTTCCGCAATATGTTCGACGTGGTGAGCCGCAGCATGCCGAAACCTGCTTCGGGATGTGACAGGTATAGCCCGGCGGCGGCTTTCGTGATGAGCATGTACAGGCTGCTGTCCCTGAGCTTTCGGCATGCTGCCGTGGTTTTATCTGCAAAAAAGACGAGCCTTTCTTCGCATTCCCTGAGGTTCCTGTAAAACGAGGAAAAATTGAGTTCCCCGCCGCCTGGGGAAGTCCTCAGGCTTATCATCGAATCGAGCATCGAGCAGAGGCCGCAGAACCAGGGGAAGCAGAACTCGTCCAGGAGGCGGACCTCTTCTTCTGTGAGGTCCGGAACGGACGCCGCCGCATACATCGCGGCGATCCCGAGGAAGGTATCGGCTGCGGCGCAGAATTCCCAGCAGGAAATGTCGCAGTAGCGCTTCAGGTAACCACTGCTCCACGTTTTCAGCAGGTCGGTGCTGATCACGGGAGGATAGTGCCTGTATGCCTGCAGGTCTATATACATCTGCATATACTTCTTTATTTTTCCCGAAACATGCCTGTACGAGGGAAGTACGGCCAGTTTCAGCCTGCATCGTTCCGTATGGCACGCAAGCGGCGTCCGGCCCGATGCAGGGACTGCCTGCCTTTTTGCATCAGCGCAATATGCGCCGCAGGCGAAGTTCCCCGAAGGGTCGACCGGCGGGAGGTCCCTCGAAGGATCCACTGCCGCGGAAAGGCAGCCCAGGAGGTCACGGATCTCCTTCTCGTCCCTTATGTCCTTTTTTTTTCTGTACATTCCGAGGGTTTCGGCAACGGAATGCAATGAGATCATGAATGATAAAATGTCGCCCCGATCGACGCCGGGACACATCGAGAACAGGAAACAGCATGCCTGGCCGGCGGGGAACCTGCCCGACCCAAGGTCTTCTTCGGTTTCGCCCTTGCCGGAGACGGAAACAGGAACGCACCGCCTCAGCTCCTCCAGGGCGAGGCTGCGCTGCCTGTACGCTTCCGGCAGTACCCTGCCTGCGAATCCTGCGTAAAACGCCGCTGCTTCGGTCAGTTTCCCCATTGGTCCGGCTCCCTTCACCGATCTGTTAAGATTTTATTTTCCGCGCCGGTGATATATTCCGCCGGTGCCAAATATCACTTGAAAAATGCATGTCCAAAAGGTATATTAGAATAAAGTCTGAAATGGTCAAAGGCTGGTTATAATAGATATCCCACGGGACGGCCGGCCAAAAGCGATATGGAGGATATACGATGGAAAGAAAGACTTTTTACATCACAACACCTATATATTACCCGAGCGACAGGCTGCACATAGGGCATTCATATACGACCGTTGCGGCGGACGCGATCGCAAGGTACAAGAGGCTCCGGGGCTATGACGTGATGTTCCTGACCGGGACGGACGAGCACGGGCAGAAGATACAGCGCAAAGCTGAGGAGAAGGGCGTATCTCCGAAGCAGTATGTGGACGAGATAGTAGCCGGCATAAAAGAACTCTGGAAGCTGATGAAGATCACCAACGACAGGTTCATAAGGACGACAGACAGGGAGCACGAGATCACCGTCCAGAAGATATTCAAAAAGCTCTATGACCAGGGAGACATTTACAAAAGCGAATATGAGGGCTGGTACTGTACGCCCTGCGAATCCTTCTGGACCCAAACGCAGCTTAAGGACGGCAAGTGTCCCGATTGCGGCAGGGAAGTCGAGCTCACGAAGGAAGAGAGCTATTTCTTCAGGCTGTCGAAGTACCAGGACAGGCTGATAAAGCACATAGAAGAAAATCCAGAGTTCATCCAGCCCGTTTCGAGGCGGAACGAGATGCTCAACAATTTCCTGCGGCCGGGACTGGAAGACCTCTGCGTTTCGAGGACCACGTTCGACTGGGGGATCCCGGTGACTTTTGACGACAAGCACGTGGTATACGTGTGGATCGATGCGCTGTCAAACTACATAACGGCGCTGGGGTACCTTTCGGATGACGATTCAGCTTACCGCAGGTACTGGCCTGCGGATGTCCACCTGGTGGGCAAGGAGATAGTCAGGTTCCACACGATCATCTGGCCAGCGATGCTGATGGCCCTCGGCGAGCCGCTGCCGAAGCAGGTGTTCGGCCATGGCTGGCTGCTGCTGGAAGGCGGCAAGATGTCAAAATCGAAGGGGAACGTGGTGGATCCTGTCATACTGATCAACAAGTACGGCCTTGACCCGATAAGGTATTTCCTCCTCAGGGAAGTCCCCTTCGGTTCGGACGGTGTGTTCTCCAACGAGGCGCTGATCCAGAGGATCAACTCCGACCTGGCCAATGACCTGGGCAACCTCCTCAACAGGACTGTTGCCATGATCGACAAGTACTTCGGGGGCACCATACCGGAACATAGGCAGGAGGGAGATTTCGACGGCGATCTCAGGGATACTTTCGCGAAACTTCCGGCCACGGTGGAGGAGCTCATGGACAGGTTCCAGTTCAGCACCGCGCTGGCCGAAATCTGGAAGGCCATATCGAGGGCGAACAAGTACATCGATGAGACGATGCCCTGGGTGCTGGCAAAATCCGAAGAAAACAGGCCTCGCCTTGCTGCCGTGATGTACAACCTGGCAGAGAGCCTGAGGATCGTGTCGATACTCATACAGCCGTTCATGCCGGAGACGCCGCCGAAGATGTGGGAACAGCTCGGCATCGTGCCGGACAGCGGGGCTGTATCATGGGACAGTGCCAAGAAGTGGGGCGGCTATCCCGCCGGAGCGGCAGTCAGGAAAGGCGAGGCGCTTTTCCCGAGGATCGACATAAAAAAGGAACTTGAGGAGCTTGAAGCGATTTCGGCAAAAGGCAAAGAAAGCCCGGCAGACGGCGGGGCAGCCGGGACCGGTGATCAGAAGGCAGGCGAAACAGGCGGTTTGATAACAATAGAAGATTTTGCGAAACTGGACCTCAGGGTGGCAAAGGTACTCGAGGCTGAAAAAATCGAAGGCTCCGACAAACTGCTGAAGCTCAGGCTCGAAGTCGGCAGTGAAACCAGGCAGGTAGTGTCGGGGATCGCGAAATATTATTCGCCTGAAAGCCTCATCGGCAAATCGGTCATACTGGTGGCCAACCTCAAACCTGCAAAATTGAGGGGAGTGGAATCACAGGGTATGATCCTGGCTGCTTCGAATGACACCGGCCTGGTCATCGCCACGCTTGACGGCGAGATAAGCAGCGGCTCCAGGGTCACCTGACCGGAACCCGGGTCGTTCCCGGCCCGCATGATGTCAGCTGCGGACAATGGCTCCGGGGATTTCCCGGATACTGCGGCAGCCCGCTTTGTTGCAGTGTCCGGGATAATAATATATAATAAACACGAGTACCCGTGAGCTTATGAGAGGTAAATATGTTGTTTGACACGCATGCACATATGAATGACACGAAGTTTGCCGAAGAACTGGATGAGGTTATGGCGCGGGCAAGGGAGAACGGCGTCGGATATGTCCTGACAGCCTCCGACAGCATAGCCTCATCTGTTGAAAATATCACGCTGACCCAGAAATACGACATTTTTTATGCCGCCGTGGGCATACATCCGCACAATGCGCTCAACCAGAACAACAACATCCTGTCGCTGCTCAAGGAATTCGCCTCCTACCCGAAAGTAGTCGCCATCGGCGAAACAGGTCTCGATTACTACTACGACAATTCACCCCGTGATGTACAGAAAATCTGGTTCGCAAAACAGATATCGCTTGCGAAGGATGTGAAGCTGCCTGTTATCGTCCACGACAGGGATGCCCATGAGGACACGCTGAACATTTTGAAAAGCGAGGGCGCAAAGGAAGTGGGCGGTGTTTTCCACTGCTTCAGCGGCAGCGTGGAGATGGCAAGAGAGGTCCTCGATCTTGGCTTCATGATCTCACTGGCCGGACCCGTCACGTTCAAAAATGCAAGGAAGCTGCTGGAAGTGGCGAAATATGTCCCTGACGACATGCTGCTTATAGAGACGGATTCCCCCTACCTGGCTCCCGAGCCTTACAGGGGCAAGAGGAACGAGCCCGCATATGTGAGGCTCGTGGCGGAGAAAATAGCGGAAATCAGGGGGAAGTCCCCCGAATACATAGGCGAGACCACGACAGCCAATGCGAAGAGATTGTTCGGCATCCCATAAAAATCGGTCCGGTGGTGTGATATGAAGAAATTTTTCCTGGTAATGGTATGTGCCATCCTGATCGCCGTGTTTATTGCTTTCAACTACCTGTTGTGGGACAGGGAGAGCAAGCTGGCGGAGATAAAGAACCTTGAATCCGTCAATGCAAGCTACAGCGCGAATATCAGCGTTCAAAAAAGGGAAATCAGCGCGCTTGAGGACGAAATAAAGGGCCTGAACGATCAGATCCAGCAGTACAGGGCTCAAATCGAAAAGCTGCAGAAGGAAAAAGAAGAAGCGCTCAGCGAAAAACTCCAGGATGAAGCGGAACTCAGGGCAAAGATCGACCTGGTAAACGCACTGAAGGAAAAAGCGGACATAGAGTTCCTGTCTAAGCCCATCGTTTCATGGGCAGAGGCGCTGAACAACGGCAGCTATGATGAAGCATATGCCATCGAGTTTGAAGGAGTGCCGCAGAAAGACAGGAACGTAAGCCTCGGCACTTATGTCGGCCAGATGGAGTCCACCGTAGAGAAAATAGAGATCACTGAAATAAAAGTGGACAGGTTCAGGGGTTCGGCAAACGGCGAGATATACCTGGAAGTGACACTGAACGTGACTCTCAGGGAAGGTGCCGACCTGTCCGCATCGCGCTTTTCCGAAGGGAATAACGAGATGTCCGTCAAGCTGGACTATTCGAAAGATAAAAAAGGTTTCGTCATATCTTCCATGAACATCTACTGATGACGTTCTAAGCGACATAAAAAGCCTCACACAATGTTATCCGGCTCATATAATGATTACTGAACGCACCCGGATCGGAGGAATCATTATATGAAGGAAGACAAAAAGCCGAAGGATATCCCGAAAGCCGTGCCCGGAGGCAAGATGCCGCATGTCGGCGCCAAGCAGCAAATGATGGCTGCGCCCGGGGCCAAGGAGGCTGTCGTCGGTGCTTCGCCTGCCCAGGAAACTGCCAAGGTACCTGCGGCAAAAGATATTTCCCAAATGCCGCCCGGAAAGGCCGATTCCGGCGTTTTGCCTGAAAAGGCTGCTGCGATGCCGGAAACACTGCCTGCCAAGATGACCGGCGGCAAAATGCATGCCCAGCCGGCAACGAGCCCGGCCCCGGCGGAAAACATGCCGGTCCGGCCCGGACCTTTCGGGAACATGCCTTACATGATGCAGCAGGTACCGCTGATTTGCTGTCCCTACCTCATGAACTTCCAATGCCCGATGACCTATGCAATGCCTTTAGGGGCGGGACCGGTCCCGGATAGCTTGCTGCCGTATGCCGGGAGCTCTTCCATGCCGGCGCAGGCGGGCAGACCGGCGCCGTACGCCGGGATATATCCGCCATACGGCATGGGCGCTTTGCCGCCTGTGAGCAGCCAGTTCTACTGAGCGGGACAGATCACTGATCGTCCTGCTTATCCATCCGGACCGGCCTGCACCCTGCGGGACCGGCAACACAGCAGTTTCAGCGTTGTGCGGGGCCTGTGTCGGAAACGCGGGCCCGCAGCACCTTGATCAGTATCACCGTCGTATTATCGGCACATCAATGGTCCACTCCTGGTATAAACATCCTGAAGTATGTATATAATCCTGATTGCAGGAACATTATGGCAATAAGTTTGACAAACGAAACGGATTGGAATAAAATAGCTTGCAGTCCTTTAGCAATACATAAACAGGAGGTTTATCTGGTTGTTTGCAGTTAAAAGAAGTTTGAAAAGGTTTTTTGCGCTGAAAAGGCACCTGCTGCTGCTCGCAGTCGTCGCGGCAGTGTCATCCGGCGCGGGATTCGGCGTTTTCTCCTGGCTCGAGAAGGACGTGGCGATAAATGACAACGGCAGCGTTATTACCGTCAGGACGATGAAAGATACTTTCGGAGAAGTAATGGAGGAACTCGGCATCGAAGTATCGGAGCACGATTATGTCAGCGTTTCGCCTGACACGAAGCTCAGGACGGATCAAACCAATGAACTGTACATAAAAAGGGCGGTGCCCGTATATATCACGGCTGACAACATGCGGACCGAGGTCATGACATACCGGGACACTGTTGAGGAGATGTTCAGGGACAGTCCCGTAAAGCCGGGCAGATATGACGAACTCATAGGAGCGTCGATGGAAGACAGGATAACCGACGGGATGGAACTGAGGATAGTACGGGTTAAGGAAAGCTATGTGAGCGAGACGGAAGAAATACCTTACACCATACACAGAAGGGCGAACAAAAAGATGGACGAGGGGACCGAGAGGATATACCGGGAAGGCAGGGAAGGCGTGCTCCGCAAGTTGTACAGGGTGTCCTACGAGGACGGAGTGGAGGTTGCCAGGCAGCTCGTGAGCGAGACCATACTGCAGAACCCGGTGAACATGATTATCGAATATGGTACGGTGCCTAACTTCAGGAATTCAAGAGGAGAAGTCGTACGGTACAGCAAGGTCCTGGATGTGAGAGCAACGGCCTATACCGCCTCGCTCAAGGACACGGGGAAGGCGCCGGGCCATCCGCTGTTCGGGATAACGGCCACGGGGATGAAAGCCAGGAAGGGCGTTATAGCCGTAGACCCCAAGGTAATACCTCTGTATACCAAGCTGTACGTGGAAATACTGGACCCGAACACGCCGGATTACGGGTTCTGCATCGCCGGAGATGTGGGAGGCGCGATCAAGGGCAACAAGATCGACCTCTACTATGACTCCCAGGAGTACGTGGACCGCTTTGGCGTCAAGAAGGCCAGGGTTTACATACTGCATGATCAATAAGCAGGGGAAAGATATGGAACCGGATGTCAGAAGCATTCTAAGGAAACTCAACATACGTCCGTCCAGGTCGCTGGGCCAGAATTTCCTCAGGGACGGATGGGTGCTGCAAAGGATCGCGGAGGCCGCAGAACTTGCGCAGGATGATATCGTACTCGAGATCGGGCCCGGCATCGGGAACCTGACGTCGTACCTGGCTGAAGATGCGGGTTTCGTTGTAGCCGTGGAGATCGACAAACGGCTGGTACAGGTGCTTCACGACCTGCTTGCCGGGTACCGGAACGTACATGTGATAAATGCCGATATACTCAGGCTGGACCTGAAAAAAGAACTTGCACCGTTCATGGCCTCTTCCGACGGCACGCCGCGTTCGCTGAAGGTCGTGGCGAACCTGCCGTATTACATAACTACCCCCGTCATAATGAAACTGCTGGAGAGCGACATTGCTGCCGAGTGCATGGTCGTGATGGTGCAGAAGGAAGTGGCGGCCAGGATGATGGCAAAGCCGGGAGGCAAGGACTATGGGGCACTCTCGGTATCTGTAGCGTATTACTCGAAGCCCACGGTCATAATGGATGTGCCGCCGGACTGCTTCACGCCCCAGCCAGGCGTCGATTCGGCGGTCGTCAGGCTGGATCTGCACAAAACGCCGCCGGTAGAGCTAAAGGACAGGGATCTTTTCTTCAAAGTGGTAAAGGCGGCGTTCGGGCAGAGACGGAAGACACTGCTGAACGCTTTGAGCAATGCGGGATATATCGGCGCCGGCAAGGACCAGGTCCGTATGCTGCTGCAGAAAGTCGGCATCGACGAAATGCGGCGGGGGGAGACGCTTTCGATCTACCAGTTTGCCCAACTGTCAAACGAACTGTACGATATGTTGAATTGAGCAGGTGCCATAATAAAAAGCCCGGCTTGGTATCAAGCCGGGCTTTTGCCTTATCTTAGCCTTTAAGCCTCTTTTCAAGTGCCTCAAGCTGCGCGTAGAGTTCCTTCGGCATCTTAGGGCCGTATGATGCGTAATGCTCCCTGATGGATTCGACTTCCCTGAGCCACTCGTCCCTGTTGACTGTCAGCAGTTCCTTCATGTCCTCCTCGGAGATGTCGAGGCCGGTGGTGTCGATCGCGTCAGGCGTAGGCATGTAACCGATGGGTGTTTCGACTGCCTTTCCTTCGCCGGAGACCCTCTCGACTATCCACTTGAGGACGCGGCTGTTCTCGCCGAAACCGGGCCACAGGAAGTTGCCGTCCTTGTCCTTGCGGAACCAGTTGACGTAGAAGATCTTCGGGAGTTTGTCGGGCGCCGTCTTCTTGCCCATGTCGAGCCAGTGCTGCAGGTAATCGCATACATGGTAGCCGATGAAGGGCAGCATCGCGAACGGGTCGCGGCGCACTTTCCCGATATCCTTGGATATGGTTGCGGCGGTTATTTCCGAACCCATTATAGAACCCATGAATACGCCGTGGTTCCAGTCGAAACTTTCATGCACCAGCGGAACTGTGCTCGGACGGCGTCCGCCGACGAGTATCGCTGAAATCGGCACACCGTTGGGATCCTCCCACTCGGGTGCGATAACCGGGCACTGCCTTGCGGGCGCTGTGAACCTGGCATTGGGATGGGCAGCCTTATCTCCGGAAGCGGGCGTCCAGTCGTTCCCTCTCCAGTCGATCAGGTGAGCCGGAGGTTCAGTTCCGATCCCCTCCCACCATACGTCGCCGTCGTCGGTCAGCGCGACATTCGTGAATATGGTATTCTTTTCGCAGCTGAGCATAGCGTTCGGGTTCGACTCCATGGATGTACCGGGAGCGACTCCGAAGAACCCGGCTTCAGGATTTATCGCGTAGAGCCTTCCGTCTTCCCCGAATCTCATCCAGGCGATATCATCGCCGATGGTCTCGACTTTCCAGCCGGGGATCGTCGGGATAAGCATCGCCAGGTTGGTCTTTCCGCACGCGCTCGGGAATGCGCCGGTGACATAGAATACTCTTCCCCTGGGGTCAGTGATCTTGAGGATGAGCATGTGTTCAGCCATCCAGCCTTCATCGCGTGCCTGCACGGAAGCGATACGGAGCGCGAAGCACTTCTTTCCGAGAAGGGCGTTTCCGCCGTAGCCTGAACCATAGGACCAGATCGTCCTCTCCTCGGGGAAGTGGCTGATGTACTTTTTCTCCATCGGAGCGCAGGGCCACGTGGAATCCTTCTGGCCTTCAGCCAGCGGAGCGCCCACCGAATGCAGGCAGGGCACGAATTCTCCGTCGTCGCCGAGTGCTTCGAGGACTTCCTTGCCCATTCTCGTCATGATCCTCATGTTTACTACGACGTACGGGCTGTCCGTCAGCTCGACGCCTATCTTTGAGATCGGCGAACCTATGGGGCCCATCGAGAAGGGGATGACATACATGGTCCTGCCCTTCATGCAACCGGTATAGAGTTCTTTCATCGTCTTCTTCAGTTCGACGGGATCGACCCAGTTGTTGGTCGGACCGGCGTCTTCCTGGGTCCTGGATGAAATGAAGGTTCTATCCTCAACACGCGCCACATCGGACGGATGGCTGCGGAAAAGATAGCAGCCGGGCCTCTTTTCCGGATTAAGCGGGATAGCCATCCCTGCATCCACCATCTCCTGCAGCAGGCGTTTGTTTTCTTCCTCGGAACCGTCGCACCAGTAAATCCTGTCAGGCTGACACATATCAGCCATTTCTTTCACCCAATCAAGCAGTTTCCTGTTCTTCGTCATGGTAACTCTCCTTTCGTCGTTACGTGATATTTATTATTTCCCTGACGGACACGTTGCTAACAGGGTTATTGTGAGCAAAAAACGCACGCAGACTTGGTTAATTTTTTCACTAATCATCCACAACATATTAACACATTATTATGAAACTTTCAATATTAAAACATTCAAAAAAGAAAACATGGCCGATATGGTGCCGACGGCATGGACAGGCTGCAAAAACTGCCTGAAACAACAAGGATGGTAAGCTGCGGCATCCGGTGCCCGCGATGTGCCGGCCAGAAGCGTCCTTATCAGGATTTTGCAACTTTGCGGATCGCATCCTGCATTTTCGGGACCTTACCGGGCATTCCGGGAAATGTGCCGGCCGCGGACAGCCGGGCAGCAAAAGAAACGGACAGTCCTCGACGGCCCGTGTGATTTTTCAGGATGATGACACATATATATAGCTTATGAAGCGATGGTCCGTCATTATGAATGATCAGCAGCCGGATCACGGGGAGGGATCGTATGGGAACTGCTTTTGGAGACAGGTTCCGGAGGAACTTCCTGATATTCGTGAACGAGGACAGCGGTTTCGAAGAAGGAGGAAGACCTTCCGGCCATGTCATGATGGAGGTACGGGACGGAAAGGGAAAACTTGAAACGGTGATACATAACCTGAGGAACGGGAAGGGAAGGTACAGGTATGCGCTGTACCTGGTAAGACAGTCTGACGGCGGAACGGATTACGTGAGGATGGGAGAGATCACGCACACGGCCGGCCGTGCCGAACTGAGGTGCAGGTTCGAACCGCGGGGTGCCGGCGATACGCCCCGTCCTGTCGATCAATACGATGTCGCCGCGGTGGTGGTCGAGTACGGGGACGGGGACGGTCCTCAGGGCAGCATAATCTGCCCGCTGGCGGCATACAGGAATAAGACGGCAGGGTGGAGAAACGGACTCAGGGAAGCGCTTCTGCGCGAGCGGGGCAATGTCTCCGGGACCCAAACACAGCCCCGGACTGTGAAGGAAGCGAAACCGGAAACGGGACCGGCACCCGGACGGAAAGAGGAGCCCGGACCGGAACAGGAGCAGGGACGGGAAACGGGACCCGGAATGGAACAGGAGCAGGGACGGGAAACGGGACCCGGAATGGAACAGGAAATGGAAACTGAAACGGGACCGGGGGGCGGACATGTCCATGCACCGGGACCGGACCAGGGACTGGCATCGGACGGGGAAGCAGAACGTGAACCGGAAGAGGGACCCGGGCCAGGAGAGGAAGCGGACCTGGAAGAGGGACCCGGGCCGGGAGAGGAAGCCGGATGGGAACCGGAAGGAGAAAAGGGACCGGGGCAGGAGCAGGAATACCAGCATGAACTTGGAGGCGGACGTGAACACGCCAGGGAACCCGGACAAGAAACGGAACGGGATCCGGGACCGGGGCCGGCAGCAGAAAGCGACCCGGCACCAGGACCAGCGACAGGAAACGACCCGGCACCAGGACCAGCGACAGGAAACGACCCGGCACCAGGACCGGCGCGATCCCCGGGCGCCGCTGCCGCCGCCGGCAGGATCGACACAGACTGCGTCTATCTCAACGGAAACATATGCGATGCCCTGGTCAATAACCAGGGGAAACCCGATCCGTGTGGTTCCTGCCGGATAAACCGGAACGGGGCAAAAGCGGGAACACGTCCGCCGGGAGACGTCGACGGGCTTGAATGCGACCTCGACAGGCATTTCGAGGTTTGCGACCCTTTCCGCAGCGGAAGGAGCGACTACAAGTGGTGGAAGGTGACGAATCCCGTAAACCTGAACAATATATTATACGAGAACAACATACGTTCTCCGCTGATGTTCAATCCCGCGGTGATGCTGGCCCATTACAGGTACAAGCACCTCATAATCGGGATCTTCCGCCACAAAAACGGAAAGAAATACGTTGTCTGCGGGGTACCCGGCAGGTACGTGGAAGATATGAAACCCTTCGGAGAAATGAACAAATGGGTGCAGGTGCAGGGCACCAGGCCCAGGTACGGAGCCTTCGGATACTGGCTCGTCTATATCGACCCGGATAATGGCAGGATCCTGCACCCAAACAGATAAACTTTTTCTTTTTTTGCCCCGTAACATGTGTGGATACATGTAATGCAATGTTTGGTCAAATATGTTAAAATAATCTGGAGCACATGGAATGGGGGTGATACTCTGCTTTACGTGTTTATCGGGTGCTTTGCATTCGGGGTTTTTTACGCTGCCCTGTCGTTCATACTCGGCGGACATGGAGATGCCGGCACCGACGGTATAGATATCGGCCACGACGCGGACATCGGCGGCATTGATGCCGGTGATTTCGATGCCGGGGCCATTGACGCCGCCGACGCAGATATCGGGTCCGGTACAGACATCGACATCGATCTCGATGCGGACGGGCCTGGCATCGGTACCGGCGCTGGCGTGGAAACAGATGCAGGACCCGGGGCAGACATCACCCAGGGAGCGGGAGCCGGACATGCAGCAGCCGCCCGGCAGCCGGGTGCTTCAGACACGGCAGGGTCACCTTCGCCTTTCAGCCCGGTGGTGATGGCAAGCGCCATAACAACGTTCGGGGCGGTGGGCCTCATATCGATGAAAGGCTTCGGCCTGGGCGGCCTTGCCAGCACGTTCGTGGCGCTGGGCTTTGCCGGTGCCATCGGGGCCGCGATATTTTTCGGTATCGTCAAATTCATGTATTACTCCCAGTCCAATTCCATATTTTCGCTCAACGACCTTGTCGGGACCGAGGCGGAAGTCATAACTACCGTCCCCGCAAAGGGTCTTGGCGAGATAGCCTATTCGGTAAAAGGCACCAGGTATACCCTGGCTGCAAAGTCGATGGAGGAATGCGAGATCCGCAGGGGAGCGCCTGTCATCATAAGGGAGATCGCCGGCAGCACGGCGGTCGTACAGCAGAAGCTGACCATCGATGACGTAGAGGTGGAAGAAGGCGTGCTGAAGCGGAAGGATACATGACGGAAGCATGCAGCGATGCATGAGATATAAAAACTACATAAAGGAGGACTCGAAATGGATGTGCTTATACCGGTATTGATAGCAATAGCCCTTGTCGTTGTCATCTTCATCCTTATATCGGTATTCGTCGGAAGGTATGTCAAGGTCGGGCCCGATGAAGCACTGATCGTTTCAGGCCGCAAAAAGAGGCTGCCGAACGGCCAGGTCGTCGGCTTCAGGATAGTCAAGGGCGGAGCCACATTCGTATGGCCGGTCCTTGAGAAAGCCAAGACCATATCCCTGAGGATCATGCCGCTGGACCTGAACTCCAGCGCCTATACCTCGCAGGGAGTACAGGTCAACGTGGACGGAGTGGCCCAGGTCAAGATCGATTCCACCCAGGAAGCCATCGCGACGGCGGCTGAGCAGTTCCTGAGCCTGAAAGAAGAAGAGATCAGGCGGATAGCGACGCAGACCCTGGAAGGCCACCTGCGTTCCATCATAGGCAACCTCACCGTCGAAGAGATCATGGCGAACAGGGACGCGTTCGCGCAGAAGGTACAGGAACTGGCGGCAAGCGATCTTGCCAACATGGGGCTGAAGATAATCTCGTTCACCATCAGGGAGATCGCCGACAAGAACGGGTATCTTGAAAGCCTTGGCAAAGCGCAGATCGCCAGGGTGCAGAGGGATGCGGTCATCGGCCAGGCTGAAGCGAAGAGGGACGCGGACATAAAGAGCGCTGAGGCCATGCAGGCAGGCCAGACGGCCAGGTTCCTCGCGGAGACCAAGGTAGCCGAGGCCAACAGAGACAAGGAAATGAAAATGGCCGAGTACCAGGCCGCTATCAACGAAAAGAAGGCTGAAGCAGATCTCGCCTATGACAAGAAGAAGTACATGCTGCAGCAGGAAGTCGAAAAGGAAGCCATGCAGGTCGAGATCGTAAAGAAACAGAAAGAGATCGAACTGCAGGAACAGGAAGTGCTCAGGAAGGCGCAGGAACTGGATGCGACTATCAAAAAGCCTGCTGAAGCGGAGAAGTACAGGACCGAACTGAGCGCGGAAGCAGAAAAGGTCAAAAAATCAATGGAAGCCGAGGCGCAAGCCTTCGCCATCAAGGCCGAAGGCGCTGCAAAGGCCGAAGCCATCAAAGCTGCAGGTCTTGCAGAAGCGGAAGTCATCAAGGCAAAAGGCGAAGCGGAAGCGGAGGCTCTCGCAAAAAAGGCCGAGGCTTACAAGCAGTTCAACGATGCTGCCATCGCGCAGATGGTCATCGAAAAGCTGCCCGAGATAGCCGCGGCAATAGCCCAGCCGCTCGCGAAGACGGAAAAGATAGTCATGATCGGCGATTCCGGCGCTTCGAAGATAACGAAGGATATCACGGAAATCATGGCACAGCTGCCTGAAACGGTCAAAGGGCTGACAGGCATAGACCTGACGAACATACTCAGGAATTACGCGGAGCCGAAGGAAGCCCAGGCAGAAGAAGCGAAAGAGCAGTAGATCGGCCGGAGAACTAGGGACATAAAGAATAAACGGTCAAAAAATATTAAATGATATGCTTTTTTGGCGAAATATTGTATAATATTAAGGAGACATTTCCGATACCGCAAATTTCAGGGAATGATCTCCTTGTATTTTTCTTCAGCCGATGCCTGGAGTTCTTTACAAAGCCGAAAGGATGCTGATTTCATTGACTGCCAAAAACAGGGTCGAACTTAGGATAGCCGGCAAGGATTATATCGTAGTGGGAACAGAGCCGGAGGAGTACATTCACAGGGTTGGCCTTTACGTGGACAAAAAAATGACGGATATAATGAGAGCGAACAACAAGCTCAGCACTTCGCTGGCTGCTGTCCTTACGGCAATCAATGTGGTCGACGACCTGTTCAAGAGCCGGGAATCCGAACAGGAACTGAAAAACCAGCTGAAGAAAGCCACGGAGGAACTGGAGAGACTGAGGAGAGAAAACAGGGTGCTGCAGCAGGACAACAATGTGCTCAGCAGTCAGAATACCGAACTGAAGCTTGAACTGGCCAAAAGGGAAGCCGAACTGAATGAAGTGAGAAACACGCTGGACAAGGCTGAACGGGCGAAAGAATAGTGAGTGCGTGCCGGTCCATGTTTTGATACCGTTGGGACGGGGTTTTGGCAACTGCTTTGCGAGGCGATCCTGCAGAGCTTTTTTTATGCGTCCATGTTTTTTGTGCCGGTTTTAGCGGCGATGACCCGGTTTTACGGCAGCAGCCTGATTTTATGCGGTACCGGTCCCGGGTATTGAATAAATGCTATGGCACGAAACAAACCGGTACAAAATAAAACGGGATCGAAACCATTACAGGTCACAGGACAGGATGGGTTGAACCATGGGAAAAACTATTGAACTGCTGGCTCCGGCCGGCAACGCAGAGTCTTTGCGTGCGGCAGTTGAAAACGGTGCTGATGCGGTCTACCTGGGAGGGAAATCGTTCAATGCCAGGCAGCAGGCGGACAATTTCGACCTTCCCGGGCTCCGGGAGGGGTTGAGATATGCCCATGCAAGGGGAGTGAACATTTACCTGACCCTCAATACGCTGGTCAGTGACGAGGAAATCCCGCAGGCGCTCGCCTGGGCAGAGGAAGCATACATTGCAGGCATAGACGGGATAATAGTGCAGGACATCGGCCTTGCGGCGCTGCTCAGGGGATCGCTTCCGGAACTGCCGCTTCACGGGAGCACGCAGATGACGGTATATGACCTGGAAGGCGTGCGGATGCTTGAGAAAATGGGGTTCAGCAGGGTCGTGCTGGCAAGGGAGCTCACACTGGAGCAGGCGGCACGGATAGCCCGCAACACAGGGCTCGAAGTGGAGATATTCGTGCATGGGGCGATGTGTGTCTGCTACTCGGGACAGTGCCTCATGAGCAGCATGATCGGAGGAAGAAGCGGCAACAGGGGTAGATGTGCCCAGCCGTGCAGGCTTGCATATACGCTCGCCGGCCCCGGCGGCAAAAGCGGGGGAAAGGACAGGCCGCGCTACCTGCTCAGCCCGAAGGACATGAATACGCTGGAATACCTGCCTGAAATCGTTTCTTCAGGCATCAGGTCGCTGAAAATAGAAGGCAGGATGAAGAGCCCGGAGTATGTTGCCACCGTGGTGCGGATATACCGCAAATACCTGGACATCGCCCTCGGGCGGGCCGGCAGCGGTGACACGTCGAAACTCGATATCGATGAAAAAGACCGGCGGGACCTTTTGCAGGTATTCAACAGGGGCGGGTTCTCGCCGGGCTACCTTAAAGGTATGAAGGGCTCCGGCATGATGAGCTATGACAAGCCGAACAACAGCGGGGTCTGTATCGGGAGCGTACAGTCATATGACAGTGCCCGGAGGACCGTGAAAATAAAGCTGGAGGAAGCGCTGTCCGTCGGCGACGGGATAGAGATCTGGACCGGAGGGCCTGACAGTCCCGGCGGTACCGTCACCATGATAAAAAAGGCCGGCCGGAGCACAAGGGATGCAGCGAAGGGCGATGTCGTCGAAATCGGCTTTTTCAGCGGGGACATATCGCCTGGAAGGAAAGTGTTCAGGACCACCAGTATCGAGCTTCTGAAAGAAGCGCGAAGGAGCTGGAGCGGCGGGAATACGAGGCGTGTGCCTGTAAAAGGTTCCGTTGTCCTCGAAAAAGGCCGGCCGCCGGTGCTTACGGTGGAGGACGACATCGGTCACAGGATCACGGCTTCAGGGACGATCCCGGCAGAGACAGCCATGAACAGTCCGCTCACGGAGGAAAGGCTGGTCGGTCAGTTGCGTAAGACCGGTTCGACGCCTTTTGACTTCATGCACCTGGATGTAGAAATGCAGGACGGTCTGACTGTCCCGGTCAGCGAGATAAATGAAGTCAGGAGGAAAGCCCTCGGGGAACTGTATGAGGCAAGGGCCGACAGGTACCCGGAAAGGCGCCGGAAAAACGGCGGGGACAGGCACGGCGCCGTTGCAGGGCAGGACCGTATCACCGCAAAACGGGCTGCCGGGCAGAAGCGGCCGATGATATCGCTGTATTTCTACAGGTGGGACGAAAGCCGGGACATGGCAGGATCCGGCGCCGACAGGATATATGTGCCGGTCACGGCGGTATGGAAGCCGGGATTCGGGAGTGCAGCGGATGCTGCCGGGAGAAGCGGGACGGAAGTGTTCTGCTGGCTCCCGCCTGTAACTAAAGGCAATTATGAAAAACTGATCGACAGGTTCATCGCCGAATACCACGGCGATGCCGGATACAGCGGCAGCAGCGGCATAGACGGGGTCCTTGCGGCAAACCCGGGGACAGTCCACAGGTTGATGGGCGTCAGTGGATTGCGGCTGGCCGGGGACATATCGCTCAACCTTTTCAACTCATGGTCGGTGGCCGGGTATGCCGGGTTTGGGCTGGAAAGCGCCGCGTTATCCGTTGAACTGACCATCCGGCAGGTATCCGGACTGGCAGCCGGCCTGGGCCGGACCGACCGGGCATCCTGTCCCGGGTACGTATCGGGACTACCCACGGATGAGGGGAGCAGCCGGCAGGGGACCGCACGACCGGGGCCCATTGCCCTGGAAGCGGTCGTGTATGGCAGGCTGCCGCTGATGATCAGCGAGTATTGTCCTGTCGGATGTGCCGAAAGCGGCTTCGACGGCCGGTCGAAATGCAGCGGATGCTGCAGCAGAGGCGATTTTGCATTGCGGGACAGGCTGGGCAAGGAATTTCCTGTCTTTTGTGACAGTATCGACTGCAGGAGCACCATCCTGAATTCGAACGTGCTGTTCGTGCCCGACTCCCTCAGGACCCTTGCCGATGCCGGCATCGATATTTTCAGGCTTTATATATGGGACGAGGACGACGATACGATAAGGGAGCTTGTAAAACTGTACCGGGCCGGACTGGAAGGCGCGGACATAAGCGATGGGACAGCCTTCAGCCGGCTGACGGAGAAGTTAAAGGCAGCAGGTTTCACAAAGGGACATTATTATAGGGGCGTTTAGGGAACGCTGTGAGAGATCCGGCACACAGGAGGAGAGCATATGGAGAAAAAAGTCAGGGTGTATATCAGGACATGGGGAGAAGGCAGGGTACCGCAGTATGCGTCCGGCCACTCTGCGGGATGCGACCTGTATGCAACGATGGATATGGCCATCAGGCCGGGAGAAACGAAACTCATGCCGCTGGATTTCTCGATGGCCATAGACGCCGGTCTTGAGGCACAGATAAGGCCGAGGAGCGGCCTGTCGCTGAGGACCGAACTCAGGCTGCCGAACAGCCCGGGGACGATCGACAGCGATTACCGCGACACCGTAGGGATCATACTCCAGAACACGTACAACATCGCCAACCTTCCCTGGCAGATAGCGGCAAACCCGGAACTGCTGGATGAACTGCGGGGAAATTACGAAGAAGTCGATCTCGGCACATACCTGTACAGGCATCATGGCATCGGGATGCCTGAAGCCGTGTCACCCGCGGTATTGGGCCAGAAGATCTATATCGACAAACATGGCAATCCATACGGCACCATATACATAAAAAAGGGCGAGAGGATCGCACAGATGGTATTCACTGAATACAGGAGGGCCGAGTTCATACAGCACCCGGACCCGAGAAGCATCGGTGAGGACAGGGGAGGAGGGTTCGGCCACACCGGAAGCAGGTAAAGCCGGAGGGCCAGCTGGATGGCTGCTGACTGGAAAAAAGCATACAGGCAGGCTTTTGACAAGGTATACAGTAAGGTTGCCGGAGGTATGTCCCCGACCGGCCCGGGTGGGGCGCCTGTTGGCGATCCTGGTGCTTCTCCGGGCAGCCTGCCGGATCCCGGAATACTGGTGAGACTCTATACCGGCACTTTGAAGACAGGCCGCAAAAAGAGACTTGGTGTTTTTTACACTCCTCCCGAAATAGTCAGGTTCATGTGCAGGGAAAGCCTTGCGCATTACCTCTCAAATTCCACGGGCCTTTCTCTCGGGCATGCTCTTGGGTTCATAAGCCGCATGACCGCAGACATACAGGACGGACAGGAGAACGGCCGAAAAGGGCAGGATGACAGCCCGGAAATCGACCGCGGACTGCTCCTGAAAGCAGACAGGGCGCTGGAAACCGCCAGGATTTTCGATCCTGCCGTGGGCTGCGGCGCATTCGTATGCGGCATGCTCGATGAAATAGTGAAGCTCCGTTGCGCAATAGCCGTGCACCTCGCGAACGGCTGCGGACATGCGGGGGACAGTTCTTTTAAAAACCACCCCTTCATGCTGAGATATAAAGCGATAGCAAACAGCCTCCATGGCGCCGACATCGATGAGACGGCGGTGGAGATAACCAGGCTCCGCCTCTGGCACGGGCTCATCACCGAACTTGAGCGGTGCGGGAACGGTGACGGGACCGATGGCACCAGGGCCGGGACCGGGGAAAGCGTGACGGCAGGCGCCTGCATCACTGCAGCAGCGATGCATGACCTGCAGGATCCGGTGCCTGGTCCGGGAGATTTCAGGTGCAGCATCGTATGCGCCGACAGCCTCTTTGAACATGATGTGCGCGGTTTTGACATAGTGATCGGCAACCCGCCGTATGTTTCGGCTGTCGAGGGGGCGCGGAACGGCCGGGACCTGAGGCTGGCCCTGAAAAAGAAATTTCCGCAACTGAAAGGCGCGTTCGATATATATGCCGCGTTCCTGCTGGACGGGATCCGCAGGCTGAACGAAAAAGGAGTATATTGCTGGATCGTCCCCAACAGGCTCCTGGTGTCACGGTATGCTGCGCCGGTGATGGAGCACCTGAAAGAAAACGGGCTCAGGTACACCGTAAGCATTTCAGATATCAGGGTATTTTCCGGCGTCGGAGTCTATCCTGTGATCGTGGCAGGGAACATGTGCAGGGCACCAGGAAAAGAAGTGACGGGTCCGACAGGGTCCGGAGAAAATGCCACAGATGGCAAAAGCCCGGAGGATCACCGCGAATACTATGCCGGCAGCCTCCAGCAACTGTGCGGACGCCGTTTTGTCATAAGACCCGGAGTAAAGCAGTATGGAACATTCGCGGAACATGGCATAAAAATCGCATCAGGCGCTGCGGGTTTCCAGGCCGACATGCTCCGGCAGTATATTGCAGAGGCTCCGTGCGCAGCAGGCAGAGCGACGCATGGCCCCGATGTCTGCTGCAGCGGCTGCAACAGCTTCATACCGTTCGCGGTCAGCGGATCGATCGACAGGTACCGCCTGGACCGCAGCAAAGTACGGTACATGGGAACGGTTTATAAAAACCCGTGCATCCGCAGGGGTGAGAAAATAGCCGAGAGCAAGTGGAAACTCTGGTGCAGCGAAAAGATCTGTATCGCCGGGTTGACGAGGGAACCGGAGGCTTACTACAGCAGGGAGCCGCTGGCGCTTGGGGTCGGCGCGTATGCCATCCACGGTTTCGGGGGCATGGACCCGTATTACCTGCTGGCGCTGCTCAACAGCAGGTTCATGTCATGGTACCTCAGGGAGAGATTTTATGAAAGGCACCTTTCGGGAGGCTATCTCGCGATAAACAAATTCATCCTGGAACAACTGCCGCTGGCCAGGGCCGACAGGGAAACGGAGCAGGAAATCGCGCGGCGGGCGGAAAGACTCCAGCAAACCTCCTGCGGAGGCACGGAGGCAAAAAAACTTCAAAGCGAGATAGATGAAATGGTGTCAATGATTTACAGTCATAAATTTATACCATGAACCTTCTGGCAAGTTGATTAAAATCTGCAATTGGGGTATCATATTATTAGAGTAACGGCATACCTAGATCAGCCGGGGAAAGGAAGGGACCTTTATATGTTAGTCAGAAATTGCGCAGGAGGCGTAGTCTTCTGCGGCAGCAAGGTTTTTCTCCTCAGGAATGAAAAGGGAGAATGGGTGTTTCCCAAGGGTGTCATCAGGAAAGGCGAACTTCCGAACGAAGTCGCTCTCGCCAGGGTAAAAGCCGAAGGCGGCATAACGGCGGAAATAATCTCAACGGCAGGTCACACCAATTACGAGTTCTATTCCGTAACACGTCAGAAACCGGTCTGCAATAAAATCATCTGGTACATCATGCGCACAGACAGTCTCAGCTATGAAATCAACGAACGTGAAAAATTCATCGACGGAGGATTCTTTGATATCGACGAGGCTATGAAACTTGTTACTTACAGTCAGGACAAGGCGCTTTTGAACTTGTCCTACAGGAAGTACAAGGATATCACATCCGTTGCGGTATAGCATACAAGAGACCGGAAAGGGGAAATGACGTTCAGCGGCAGGTGCGCCGACGTGCAGGTATATAGGACCGTTTGGTGTTAAGATATATACATCACGTTATTATCGACATGTGGTACAATAAATGGCAGCAGGCGATGCTGCCATTTATATTTCAGGTTTGCCGGACGTGAAAGGCCGATCCGGCCGGCGATGGTGGAAACCGTCCGCCGGGGATGCCGATAGCCCGTCCGGGATGATATAACGGAGGAAGATGCAGGACAATATGAGGAAGGATTACCTGACTGTTTCGAAGGAAGCGGCTGCCGAAATCGAAGAAAAGAAGTCACGATTCATTGCCACGGCAAGGCCGGTGTCATCCGAGCAGGAAGCGCAGGATTTCATAAACAGGCTGAAAGCCAGGTATTGGGATGCGACGCACAACGTTTACGCATACTATATCTGCGCCGGCAATGTCGTGCAGAAGTTCAGCGATGACGGCGAACCGTCCGGGACTGCCGGGCTGCCTGTCCTGGAAGCTATCAAAAAGGCAGGCGTACAGGATGTGGCTGTCGTAGTGACAAGGTATTTCGGCGGCACGCTGCTCGGCGCCTCGGGGCTCGTGAGGGCATATGGCAAAAGCGCTTCGCTTGGCATCGAGGCAGCCGGGATAGTCAGGAAGATGCTGTGTGTCGAAACGTGCATCGCCATGGAATATTCGCTTCTTGGGAAGCTGCAGGCGGTGATGGCTTCGAAAGGCTACAGCGTCAAGGATACCACGTATACGGACAACGTGGTTATGGAAGTATACGTTCCTGTCGACGAATTCGATCCATTTTCAGCCATGGTTACAGAAGCCTCGAACGGAAGGGCAGTGATCAGTCCGGGAGAAAAAGTATATATCACGAAAGAAGTCAGCTGTTGACAGGGTGCCCGCCTGATAACCCGGCGCTTTTCGTGTCGCCGGCAATGATCCCGTGGTCATTCGTATCCTGTATGCCCCGGGTAGTCCTGACAGTCACGGCGGGCAGTTCTATGATGAATTCGCTGCCCTTTCCTTCTTCACTGATGACCCTGATATTCCCATGATGAAGTTCCACGAACGTTTTCACCAGGTAAAGGCCGATGCCGCAGCCCTCTTTTTCGGCACGCGGATCAAGCCCGGCCTGCTGATAAAGGCCGAATATCCTGCTCTGCCTTTCGGCGGGGATGCCGATGCCTGTATCCTTTACCGAGATGGATATGCGTCCTTCAGTCGCGTGTACGGCAACTATGACCGTACCGCCGGGCCCTGTGAACCTTATGGCATTCGAAAGCAGGTTCAGCATCATCCTTTCCGTTTTTTCGATATCGACGGAGGCGATTATACTGTCGTGGGTCCTGCTGAACCGGAGATCGATCTGCTTTATGACCGCATAAGGCCGGACAGTACGTACGATTTCTTCCAGGAGCACGCACAGGTCGCAGTTGACGGGCTTCAGCACCAGGTGTCCTGCCTCCGACTTTGCCAGGTCGAGGAGGTTGTTCGTCAGCCTCATCATCCTGTAGCAGTTGGACTTTATTGCAAAGATATTTTTCCCGATATACTTACCATCCGCATTCCCGCTGCCCGGGATGCAGCCATTTGCGGCGATTTCATCCCCGCGGCCGTCTTTCGTTTCCATACCGTGGCCGCTGTTTTCCAGTTTCATCTCAATAAGCTGGGCTGCCCCGAGGATTATGCTCAGCGGCATTTTCAGGTCATGCACCATCCCTGAAAAAAAGCGAATCCTTCTGTCATTAGCTTCAACGGCTGAATCGAGTTGTTTTTTCAGCAGCTTTGCGCTGTTGGCCGACTTTACCAGGCAAAACAGGACAACGGCCAGCGCGATCGCCAGTATCACGTCGATCACCAGTGTGATGTGCAGCAGGTCCATCCGAAGCTCACCCTTTATATTTCAAACACTATATGTTATTATATATTTCAGAGAATCATTTCCTTTAAACAATAATTATTCCAGAAAATAGCATCGAGCCATCAGTATATTATACCAACGGGACGGATGTGTAAATATATTTCCTGGAGATGGCAACTGGAACGATGGAGGTAAGGTAATGGCAGGACATTCGAAGTGGGCGAATATCAAAGCGAAAAAGGGAAAGATGGATGCCCGGAGAGGCAAACTGTTCACGAAACTGGGCAGAGAAATTGCCATAGCTGTCAGGCAGGGAGGTCCGAACCCTGAATCGAATTCCAGGCTCAGGGACGTTATTGCCAAGTGCAAGGCAGCCAACATGCCCAACGACAATATCATGAGAAGCATAAAGAAGGCTGCCGGCGAAGACGACGGTGCAAATTATGAGGAAATCGTGTATGAAGGCTACGGACCCGGCGGAGTGGCAGTGATCGTCGAAGCCGCCACCGACAACAGGAACAGGACGGCCGGTGACATCAGGCACTATTTTGACAAGTTCGGAGGAAACCTGGGACAAACAGGCAGTGTATCGTTCCTGTTCAATAAGAAGGGCGTCATAGTGATCGAGAAATCCGATGATGTGTCGGAGGACGACCTGATGATGGCGGCTCTCGAAGCCGGGGCCGAAGATATGACCACCGAGGAAGATTATTACGAGATATTGACCGATCCGGCCAGTTTCTCAAAGGTGAGGGAATCACTGGAATCGATGGGCTACCAGTTCGTGGAGGCGGAGGTCTCGATGATCCCCGTCACAACGACGAAGCTCACGGACCCGAAACAGATAGAGCAGATGCAGAAGCTCATCGACAACCTCGAGGACATGGACGACGTCCAGAACGTCTACCACAACTGGGAACAGGATGAGGAGGAGTGACGTGAAGTCCTGCTGATCAAAGATCATCCGAAAGCTGTCTTATCCTGACCTTTCGGTTTATCCGGACCAGCCTGTCAAGATCCTTCAGGTCTTTCAGATCGTGTTTCCTGCAGCACTTCGTGCAGACCGAGCGGCATCCCCTGTAGCCGAGGCTGAGGCTGACCGCCCGGTGGATCCTGAAAAAAGGCCGCGGTTTCTTTTTCCCGCAGCATGCACAGGACGGGAACAATTCAGGCAGGTACAGGAAAAAAAGGATCACGAGAAAAATGATGACCAACAGCAGCAACTTCCGCATACAATACCTCCCCCATTAAGGTTATTTCCCGACTGCGGGCATTATGCCCGAAGATGATGCGGACTGATAGCACAAGGGCTGCCGATAAACGACAGCCCTTGTGTTTTTATCCTGCTGTTTCAGTTCTGCTGCTTCCTTGCCTTACTTCTTCTCGAGCGGATAAGAGTTACCGGTGAAAGATTCGAATACTCTCTTGACAATGTTGCCGCCTATTTTTCCGGCTTCCCTCGAAGTGAGGTCGCCATTATAGCCCTGTTTCAGGTTTACGCCAACCTGGCTGGCTATTTCGTACTTCATGTTTTCAAAAGCCGTTTTGCTCCTGTTGTTCGCCATATAGTTCCCTCCTCGTTTATTTTCGCCGCCGTATTTTTGTTTTGCAGCGCATTATTATGATTTGTATCGCGCGGTGGATTTATTACGGTAAATAAATGTATCGCTGCTATTCCCTTTCAGCGGCGGGGCTTTCCCTGAACAGCAGCGAGATCGAATAGAGCCCGGCGATGCCGACCAGGGCGAAAATGATCCTGCTGAAAACAGACATTCTCCCGGCAAACAGGTTGCCGCCAAAAATACCGGTGACCAGGTCGTAGTCTGCAACGCCGACAAGGAGCCAGTTCAAAGCGCCGATGATCATAAGCACGAGCGCGAGTCTGTCTAAAGGTGTCCTGTTCATCCAAACATCTCCTTTGCTTTCAAAAGTGATAATTTCACGACGATATTATTCCCGATGACGTGATTATCATTCAGACGGCCGTGAAGAAGCCTGGCTGCCTGTCCTGTCGGTCTTTTCCTCGAAAAAGACGCAGTCCGTGTCCGTCGACAGGGTGTCGCATGCTGCGTCTTCCAGTGTGCACCTGCCGTCTTTCTGGTGTCTGCAGTTCAAGGAGCAGTTGATGGTCGTCATGGCAGTTCCTCCTTCGCCCGATCGATGGCGCATCACACATTTGAACCGATACTTTTATTATGCCGTGGATCACAGGTTATTATTAAAATGCACGTGTAAAATCAATGAAAAATAAAAGGACCGGCGCATCAAGCCGCCGGCCTTTATTTGAATAACCGACGCCAGCCGCGGCAGGCGACGGTTAGGTGCTTTCCGGATGCCGCGCTGCCCACGGCAGCCGATACCGGAAGCATCAGCGTTCGATACCGAACACATGTCACTTTGTATATTATGTATATAAAGCCGGATTTGTGATAATATGAAGTAAATAATCGATGCGCAGAAAAAGTCGTTATCGGAGTATGCCATGGAGTATATACAGGTGCCGAACCTGCCGGAAGGCCGGGTCGGGCTTGCTGTCGTCGACGGCAGGATAAGCCCGGAAGCTGAAGATACGCTGCGTTCGCTCGGCATGGAACTTATCAGGCTGCATCCGCATCCCGGGCTGTACGATGCTGTCTGCTGCCACCCTGACATGGTGCTGCACCACGTAGGGGGAAACGTGATCGTATACGCTCCCGGCACCGATGCCGAAGCCGTTTCGAAGCTTGGATCGTACGGTTTCCGGATGGTGATGGGTGAAAGCATCCTGACGCCGAAATATCCTTATGATATAGCATATAACGTTGCCCGGGTGGGCAAATGGTACTTCCACAACCTGAAATATACCGACAGGCGGATCAGGGAATACATGGACCGGCTCGGCATCGAGCCTGTCCACGTGGAACAGGGCTATGCCAAGTGTTCGATACTTCCCGTGGACGGCAATTCCATCATCACCACCGACCGTGGGATAGAGCGGGCCGCGGCAAAAAAAGGGATCGACGTGCTTTACGTTGAATGCGGTGATTCCATCAGGCTTCCCGGGCTTGACCGTGGATTCATAGGAGGCGCCTGCGGCATGATTTCGGACACTGTGTGTGCGATCAACGGCAGTGTCGAAAAACTGAAGGGCTCCGATCCTATCATCTCATTCCTCTCCAGTAGAAACATGACCATCGTGCAGCTTTCTGACGAATGCGTGACGGACATCGGTTCCATAATCCCCCTGGCGCTGGCCGACCCCAGTAACTAACCGTCCCTGAAAACATATAATATATCAGGCCTCTGTGCGAAACCGGGCGCAGACAGGCATCGGGACAGTCCGTGCCTGACTTGTGGCAGTATGGTGTTCGGCAGGATCGCAATTGCTGTCGAACGACGGCATGTGTCGATCGCCCCTGCGTCCGACTTGCTAAACCTGCGAAAAATGCGAAACGCGATGGGTTTATTTGCATACGGCCTGTACTGCATACAACAATTTGCTCGGACATATACTAGCACTCGAAGGGATGTGAAGTTGATGCAGTTTCTTTGCATTGGAGTCAACGGCAGCACTGAGGAGGTAATGCGGCATATAAACGAGGCACTCCGGCAACTGAAAAACAGGAAGATCAGCTATTCCATCAATGAGATAAATTCCGAAGGTTCGTCTTCCATTATCTGCATGATCAACGACGGCAGGTTCTACAGAGAAAAATCCCTGGAATCGTACAAGATACTCAAGACTTATATATCCAATGCACTGGCCGACTATATCATAAGGCAGTACGAAGAAAAGCTGCTGATGAGGATCATAAACAGCAATTACTGTTATTTCAACGCGGCTGAAAAAAAGGAAATACTGCAGCGGGCGCTCGGGATCATCAGGAACGAGGATAAAACGTTCATCAACAGCCTGTTCCAGATAAGGAGAAGAAACGTCATAATCAGACGGCTCATGGACTATTTCGACAACTCCAACAGCATCATAATCGACGGATTCGTGAATTTCAGGCTGAAGGACTATATCAGGGACCTCGAGGAAATAGTCGACAAGGCCGTCGACGACTTCCTGATGGACAGGGAATACAGGGAATTCATAAGGCTCCTGCGGTATTTCGTTGAGATCCAGGAACCGAAAATCGACACCGTCCATGTCATCGTGAACTATGACAACAGGTATACGCTCCTGGACGGGTCAAAAAGGGAGATAACTAATGAGTGCATCCAGGAGTACGCGAACGAGATAACGGAGGGTGAGATCAATTACGATGACCTGCTGGTAAGTTCACTTATCACATTCGCGCCGCGGAAGATCGTGATCCACAGCATGGGGCATTCCAGGAACAAGGAACTCATGGAAACTATCAAAAATGTCTTCAGCGGCCGGGTCATCATGTGCCAGGGCTGCGACGTGTGCTCCGTGAAGATCGCAAAGAGTGAGACGAAAAAATAGGCAGAAAGGCAGGATTTTTACCATTGGAGGTAAAAATGGAGGGGGCCCCGGGGCGCTCCCTCCATTTTGTGACATAATAACGTGATCCGGCTCAAATTTTTACAAAAAATTTCGATTATAATATTGACATTATCGCAACAGATGATAAAATATACGTGGAACACAATATGATGTATAAATCTGCCGAAACAGGTACATAATATTGTTATTGGATTAGACAAGTTTTACACAAAAGATAAAGCGTCAGAAAGATACACAGGACGAAGGCGACGAGTATACAAAGGACAAGATCCGGGGAAAGAAAAGAGAGTCAGTGACTCTCTTTTTCCCTTTTATGCGGGTTTTTCGTTGTCAGCCTGTGGACCATCTGATAATATATAGTAAACAGCAACATTGGAGGTCATCCGTTTGCGCGTAGTCGGTTTCACAGGTGCCAGCGGCACGGGAAAGAGCCACAGGGCATCCTGGGTCGCCAGGGAAAGAGGGATACAGTATATAATCGACGACGGCCTTTTAATAAAGGAGAACAGGGTCATCGCCGGATATTCGGCAAAAAAGGAAAAAACGAGGGTTGGCTCCATAAAGCGGGCCCTTTTCACTGATGACGACCATGTCAGGGAAGTGAAGAGAGCCATCGAACAGCATAAGCCGGAGGCCATCCTGATCCTCGGCACGTCCGACGGCATGGCGGACAAGATCGCAGAGAGGCTTGGGCTGCCCGCGGTCAGTGAATATGTCCACATAGAGGACGTGGCCGACGAGTTCGAGATAAAGCAGGCCCTTGCGACGCGAAGGGAGCAGGGCAAGCATGTCATACCGGTTCCCACTTTCGAGATAAAAAAAGACTTTTCAGGGTATTTCCTCGATCCGCTGCAGATTTTCCGGCGCAAGGGAAAGCTGAGTTTCCAGCCTGACGGCGAGAAGTCCGTTGTGAGGCCGACATTCAGCTATCTCGGCAGCTATACCATATCCGACTATACCATCTACCAGATCGTGGAATTCGTTGTCAGCGGCTTCGACGGAGTCAGCAGGATATCGCGCTTTCGGGCCGAGAACCATCCCGACGGCATCTACATGGAGATGGACCTGGTGCTTAAGTATGGCTTTCCCATCCGCGAACTGGTGCGCGAGATACAGCAGAAAGTATCCGAAGAGATCGAACGGCTCACAGCCCTGAATATCCGCCAGTTCAACGTGACGGTGAAGAGCCTCGTGGTGGAGAAGTAAGGGGCTCCTGCCCGCCAGGCGGCGTAACCTTTCATGGTGCCGGCAAATATAATGGTACCGGGAATCTGTGTTCCCCGGTATTTTTATCAAGCCATGGAAGGTGATCCGGATGTACCTGAGACAGCCATTTTCATACATAAGGTTCCTGAATGCGGTGCCGGACATTATGCCTGTCGATATCTACGCCAACAGGAGCCTGGTAGCCCGGGGTCTGCCGTATAAAGGCTTCACCGAGTACATGCAGGTTTTCCCCGGGATATATGATATGACGGTGTTCGCGGCAGGTACCACGGGACCGGTGCTGCTGGAAAGCGTTATCGAGATACCCGTGAGATCCATAAATACTGTGGTGCTCATGGGTACGCCGCAGGCGCTGAGCATCAGGCCGTTTTTCGAAACAGTGGTCCAGGTGCCGCGGGGACGTCTGTACCTGCGTTTTGCCAACCTCGTGCCGGATGGACCGGAGATGGACCTGGCGCTTTCGAACGGGACCGAACTGTTCACGAACGTGTCGTTCGGGATGGTCACAAATTACCTGTCCGTTCCCGCGGGGACTTACATTTTCTACGTAAAACAAAGCAATACCGACACGACCCTGCTTTATGTACCCAACATACAACTGCTGGAGGGGCGGTTCTACACGATATATACGGTAGGCAGGATGGACGGGAGCGTGCCGCTGCAGGTTCTGATCCCGCTGGACGGCAACTCATATATCCAGGTCGGATGATTCGGGATTTCCGGTTGGGTATGGGCCAGCGGCAGGCAGACCGGCGGAAATTCTTCGTTCCTGCCGCAGAAGGCCGGTACATCCCGGTTCATTTCAGGCTGCAGTAGCCCTTGAGCTTCTGGATGCTGCGGGGCAGTGCATCCTTTGAGTTGCCCCATGGTGCGTCATTATAGCGGTAGTCGAATTTTTTCGTGAACCAGTCCAGTTCTTTCTCGATCCTGTCCATATGCTCAAGCTGCTGCTGCATCAGTATCCTGAGGAATTCTTTCCTGTTGCCGGGATTTAAGTATTTTTCCGCTGCCTGGATGAGCATCCTGAGGTGCACCAGGCAGAAACCCTTTTTCTCGGAGAAAGTCTTCCTGAAATCGCTTTCCTTCGTCCAGAGGTACATGATGACGTCGAGATACCTGTCCATGGTGAATTCCATGCGGCCGCAGATGGTACAGCTTTTTTCGATTTCCATGAGGAGTTTCAGGAGTTTTGACGCCGGTCCCGGGTCGGCCGCGGACCTGGATCTGAACCTGGATGCAAGGGATCTGAGCGGGAACCCGGGACCCTTCGTACCGCCACGTCCTTCAAGCAACGGTTTTGCGGCGTCCCTGATCCTCCCGAGCTGTTCCCTGATATGCGTATCGGTCACGAGACCCAGCCCCAGGCGGTTTTCCTGCCTGTTGTACAGCATTTCGAAGTGCCTGCGGCAGAATCCTTTTTTGTTCGTATCTATCCGGCAGTCCGGCTCCATGAGGGACGGGCCCAGGTAATAGTCGATATACTGCATTTCAAGCTTGCTTTCCAGAAGGCACAACGGACATTCGCAATCCTCGCCGAACGCTTCTGTCACCGGTATGGTGTAGATTTTTTCTTTCATCCGCCCATCTCCCTTTCAACATAATATTTATGGTACAATCACCATTGAGTCGGACTTATTTGATTATACCATATTTGCCTTAAAGATATATCAGGTTACCGTGTCCAGGATCGACAGGAAGGGTATTGATTGCTTCGGCGGAATATTGGATATCTGTTTTGGAGGTTGTTATGCACTACAGGGGCTACGATGTTCATGAAGACGGCAGCGGCGTGATAGTGGAAGGCGTGCGCGACTTCGACCTGGTCCACACATTTGAATGCGGACAGTGCTTCAGGTGGTACAGGGAGCCTGACGGCAGCTATACCGGCGTCGTAAGGGGGAGAGTCGCCAATGTGAGTTACAGTCCCGGCGTCCTGAAGCTGGATAACGTTACGATCGAGGACTTCAGGCAGGTGTGGTTCGACTATTTCGACCTCGGCAGGGATTACGGCCTTATCAAAAAAGCCGTAACGACCGACGGGATCATGGAAAGGGCCGTGGAATCCGGCAGCGGCATCCGGATCCTGAGGCAGGAGCCCTGGGAAACGCTTGTTTCGTTCATCATTTCGGCCAACAACAGGATCCCCAGGATAATGAAGATCATATCGGAGATATCGAGACTGTTCGGCACTGAAATAAAGTATGCGGGGAAATCTTACTACAGTTTCCCCGATGCACGGACCCTTGCTTCATCCAGCATTGAACAGGTGTCCGAATGCAGGGCGGGCTACAGGTGCGGTTATATACATGAAACCGCTGTGGTCGTGGCGGGATCGGGGTTCGACACCGGGAAGCTGGCCGCGATGCCGGCAGCCGATGCCCGCAAAGAGCTTATGAAATACAGGGGGGTCGGGGCCAAGGTGGCCGACTGTGTGCTCCTTTACAGCGGCGCCAGGTATGACGTCTTTCCCGTGGATGTCTGGGTCAAACGGGTGATGGAAGAACTTTATTTTGGCCGGGAGGCAAGCTTTCCCGAGATACACCGGTTCGCAGCGGAGAGATTCGGGAAGTACGCGGGTTTTGCGCAGCAGTACCTGTTCTATTATGCCAGGGAGCATAAAATCGGGGTATAGACACATGACGGGCACTCCCTAAATAAAATATACTGAAGGGAGAGTGTTCGCATGTACGCCATTGCCATCCTGGATTCCGGTAATTACGCGCTGAGGCTCTGTTCCATCCTGGAGAAAAAGGGATACGTGTTCGAAGTCGTCCCGACTCCATGCCAGATCGCAAAGGGCGGCTGCGGGTATTGCCTGAAATTTCCCCTTGAATACAAGGATATCGTGCTGCAGGAAGCCCTGCTGAACAAAATAGTGATCAGGGAGATCTACAGGGTCGAGCCGCAGTTGATGAAGAACAACTACGTGAAAATATACTGACCGCACGTTTGCCATTTAATTCCTTTCAATAGAGCCAAAATCATCTGAACAACAAAGAAAAACAGAGGCAGAATGAACTAAACAGCGCATTGCAGGCGTAATTGCGGCTCCTGTACGTTGTTTGGGCCCGAAGATCGATGATATAATGTAATAGCAGAGAACATTGTCAGCCTGAAATGTCCGGATAACCTATAATTTTGAACCTGCTAACGTGACATAGGGAGTCCGGTGTTTGGAAGCAGATGCCAGGCCACAACCTAATTCCGACACACGTTGTGTGCGGCGGTGGTAGGCAGAAGCTTTCAACAGGACACCCACCTGGCCTTGGGCTAGGTGTCAAAATATAGGGAAACGGCTTTTCGGGTTCAGTAAAAATGCAGAGGACTTGTCTTCAAAGACAGTCCTCTTTTTTGTGGTTTTTGGCTTTTGGCCGCCCCGGCTTTCAGTTGCTGCCGGTTTCAGGCGAGTCTCGGTTTTCAGCTGCCTTTGGTTTTCACGTCCCCCCCGGTCCATTCCGCAGGTTCCTGCCACTCTTCCCAGATTTTCATCGCTTCGGGGTCGAGGGACGGCTTCGGGCGCTCAGCGGATGTTTCCCTGGCCTCCGTTGTCCCATGGACTTTTTGACGGTCACCCGCCGCCGGTGCTGTCGTGCCTGTGGCGCCGGCATTTTCATCGGCAGCCTGCTGCGTTTTTTGCCGGGGAGTCACCGGGCCGGTGTATCCCGGAGATCGATCCGGCCTGCCGTGTGCCGGCCCGGAACAGTCTTCGGGGAGCACGCTTTTGTCCTGCCCGGCCGCAGGGCCGGACAGCCCGGTCCTGCCGCATTGGCCGGCTGCCTGTGATAACCTGTTTTCAAGGAGGCTGAGCCGGAGCGAAAGCTTTTCCGTTTCCTTTGCAAGTTCCATGTACGCGCTGGTCAGGCCGGGTATCTCATTTTTTATCTCCTCCCACTCGGCTTTCATCTCGCCCATCTTTTCCTGCATTTCCCTGAAGATGTTCAAGACCAGCGATTTTAGCTCATTGCCTGAAGCATCCCTGCCCTGGACCGCCAGCTGCCGGGAATGCGGGAACTGCCGGCCTCCGGTGATGCCGCCGGCATCCATGAACGCGAGGGTGAAGCCGTCGTCGTTGACAATGCCCGGGAATACCCCCGGGGACAGGGAATGCGAAGGACCGTCCCCGAGCCTTTGACGGGAAGCAGGACCGTCCCCGTATCCGGGGCCGCCTGCGGCCGCCAGGTCCGTGTAGGAAATGCACCGGAGCCTTCGGCCGGGCTGGAAGCCGTACCTGGCAGGGCGGGTCCAGCTGTCGCCTGACATGGAACCGGAGCACCAGTATATAATGTCGTTCCTTACCCAGTACACGATGATCCTGTCGTTCACGTGAAGGACCGATGCGTTATCAAACGGATGCACCGATGAGTGGAGCACGGTTTCGGCGGACCAGAGGTTCCTGCCCGGCGCTTTCTGCTGGTAAACCAGTTCGAACAGCTTAGGTGCGCGCCTCTGGTAGCAAAGGTGGATCGTGCCGGAAGGATCCATGATGGCGTGCGGGTACTCGCAGTCGCCCTGGTACTTCGTCACGGCTGTGAAATCGCTCCAATGCTTCCGTGCGGTACTGAACTTCTTGTATCCCAGTTGCAGGTATTTCCCGTCATAAGACTGGTAGAACGCGTAGATATTCCTGTCAGGATCATGCAAAACCGTGCAGGGGATGCTGTTTGCCGAAACATAGTCCACGATTTTCGGTGTTCCCGGCCGGTTGTTTTTCAGTTGCTGGTATGCGAGCAGAAAAGAGTTGTCATGCTGGAGCACGTAAAACATGTAGACCTCGTCACCGAGCGGGACTATCCGCAGATGCTTGTTGTAGACCGACGGCGTCCTGCTGCCCAGGACGGGGAAAGTTTTGACGTAATGCCCGTCCGTTTTCGAATAGTTGATGTTCCCGCTGTTGTCCTGGTAAAGCACATGATAAAAGCCGTCGCGGCCTGGCTCTGCGCAGAAGTACGGGTGCACGTCCCTGGCGATGATGTTCATATCGCTCCATATGCCGCTTCGGCCAAGGATGCTGCTGCAAAGGTTATTTGCCGCGTCACACCTGAAATCCCTGAACTGTCCGTCGTTCTGCCTGAAAATGTAATGCCGGTTGTGAAAATTGAACATGTCTGACCACTCACACAATCAAACTACACTGTTTAATATATATGTAGATCCGCGGTTCTTTTATATTCATTGTGCCGTGTGATCAATCACAAATATTTACTATCAACATATTATGAAAATGAGAGGGAAATCGAAAAAACAAGCTTTAGTGCGAAGGGGGATATAAATATGGGTAAACATGATAAAGTGCTTCCCGGCCTGATCAGCGAACGCGACCTGTGCAAGATCAGGGAGGCAGTTTGTATACAGGTAGAGAAAATATACGATTCATGCAAGGAGAAGGATTGTATAGAAGATGCGAGGGTTTACTTCAGGGATCCTGACAGGATGAACTGGCTGGTCAACAACGCCATCAACGTCAAGGCCAGGCGCGCCGAAGTCGTGAAGGTCTTCTCCGATGTGGAGGAAGTTCCTTTCAAGAGAGGTTTCTACACGGTCGACATCAAGTTCTTCATCAAGGTCACGCTGGACTTCTTCGTGCCTAAGCGCAACGGCGGCATAAAGATCATCTCTGTACCCGGTATAGTGATGTTCGACAAGAAGGTCATCCTGTTCGGTTCGGAAGGCAACGTAAAAATCTTCAAGTCACACTACGTGGAACATGGCATCGATGATCCGGGCACATCGGCACTGCAGCAGGATAACCTCCCCATCTCGAAGGTTGAGGTTGCAGAGCCCATAACACTCAATGCGAAGATCGTGGAGGTCCTTGAAAATGCCTGCGATGACGGGCACGACAGGAGCATACCCGCAACCGTGAGCGAACTCCTCGAGGACGTCGACTTCGATGACACCGACCTGCTCAGGGGTGAAGACAGGAGCCTTGCAATAGGTAAGCGGGTCGTGGCTACGATCGGGCTCTTCTCGATAATCAAGCTCGCAAGGTATGTCCAGCTTCTCATACCTGCGTTCGACTTCTGCGTTCCCAACAAGCAGTGTGTGGCTGCTACGGATGAAGATGCCTGCGGACTGTTCGACACCATCGAATTCCCGATAGACGAGTTCTTCCCGCCGCAAAAAGCAGATTTCCCCGGGGCTGAGGAAGACATCAGGTCTGTTGCGGATGACGAGTGATACGGTCCTACATAAAGGGGTGGCTACGCCATCCCTTTATTGCTGCCCGTTTGCCGCCGGCGATCGCCGGCCGGCGCATAGACTCCACCCCTCCCGGGAATATGGACGAGGGGGCGAAAGCCCCCCTCAGTCGGATAGACGCATGCGGCCGGTATGAGCGCATGTTTTGAGCAGCAGTTGTTCTATATGATGTTGAATCGATCTGCTCCCATATTCAGTTACATGGTTCTCCCCGGTATCAGCAGGTTGATGATCCCATATACGAGGGCGCCCAGTATCGCGCCGAGCACGGTGACATCGTAGCCTGCGACGAAGAACTTGACGACGTAGATTATCACAGCGGAAACAACGAAGCCTGTCAGTCCCCTGCCGAAAGGTGTCGCATCCACGCCAAGGATCTTCTCTATGAGATAATCAAGGATCGCGATCACGGCAGCGGCGATGATCAGGGGCCAGATACCCGATATCGTGAAGCCCGGCGTCAGGAATGCCGTAACAGCAAGCACTATCGCACCGACCAGCCACCTGACGAGCAGCTGTCCGATACTGAAGCGCTGCGTTCTTTCAACATTTTCAGCCAATCATATCACTTCCTTTCAAAGGATATATGAAAATGCAAACCGCCGTCAGTTATTATTATTCTTTTGCTTTCATATGTTTATACCGGCCGGGGCATCTTATTTGTTTACTTTTAGACTAAATTTTGATAAAATGAAAAAACCACGGCAGACTTCGCTCCCCGGCAGGAAGCGGAGTTTTTGGCATAGGCGGATGAAATGAGGACATCATGTTGGGACAGCACCGCACGTGGGTATAATAACTTGTAGAGATGCACAGGATCTTTTGCTTTGACGAGGCATTCGGCTTTTGAAAGGGCGGACCGGTCGGTCTGCACGGCGGGGAAGGTCTATGTTCAGGGGATTGCTGGATGATGCGAGATCGATAGCGAAAAGGGACCCTGCGGCAAAAAGTACGCTGGAGGTCATTTTGCTGTACCCGGGATTCCATGTGCTGATTTTCCACAGGATCGCCCACTGGCTGTATAAGAAAAAAGTGTTTTTCCTTGCAAGGCTGATATCGCAGTTTGCAAGGTGTGTCACCGGTATCGAGATCCATCCGGGGGCCGAGATCGGCAGACGCCTGTTCATAGACCACGGGATGGGCATCGTGATTGGCGAGACGGCAGTGATAGGCGACAATTGTACTATCTACCACGGCGTGACGCTGGGCGGCACCGGCAAAGACAAGGGGAAAAAACGTCATCCGACCGTCGGGAACAATGTCCTTATCGGGGCGGGCGCAAAGCTCCTGGGACCCATCACGGTCGGGGATAACGCAATGATAGGTTCCGGTTCCGTCGTGCTCAACGATGTTCCGCCGAACTCCACCGTTGCCGGCATCAAGGCGCGCGTCGTCAGGCAGGACGGGAGGAAGCTGGCGCCGTCCATTGAGCTCGACCAGGTCAACATCCCTGACCCGGTCGCGCAGGAACTGTGCAGGATCCTTGAGCGGATAGAGAGGCTGGAAGCGGCGACGGAAGGCAGGCCTACAGAAACGATCGATCAGCAGTCATGCCGGGAGAGACTTAAGAAAGCGGGCATCGACGCAGGGAGGCCGGAGAGCAGCGCAGGTGCGCAGGATAGCGGC